>Ga0116142_10001392_pt1 | contig 28971 bp, 23 predicted proteins | sample AD_UKC033_MetaG_FD_89785 | JGI IMG/M metagenome (GOLD analysis project Ga0116142, IMG submission 89785) | Active sludge microbial communities of municipal wastewater-treating anaerobic digesters from USA - AD_UKC033_MetaG | ecosystem: Engineered > Bioreactor > Anaerobic > Digestate | place: USA... | reverse complement strand
ATGCAGCTCGACGTAGGGCCCGCTCGCCGTGATCGCGTCGATCTCCTCGACCGGCACCACGCGTATCTGGCCGCGCATCTCGACCGCGATGCGCTCGAGGTAACCGCGCCCGGCGGCGGCGCTCGCCGCGGCTGGCGTGCCCGTCGGGGCGTCGAGCAGCGTGCGCAGCCGCGTCGACAGCGCACCGATCTCCCGCAGCTCGATCGCGCGCCGCGCGCGGGACAACGCCAGCTCGAAGCGCTCGTCGTCGAAGGGCTTCACGAGGTAGTCGATGGCTGCGACGTCGAAGGCCGTGAGCGCATACTGGTCATAGGCGGTGACGAAGATCGTCGCCGGCATCTGTGTCGCACCGATTTCGCGCACGACATCGATACCGGTGCGACCGGGCATCTGCACATCGAGGAAGACGAGATCCGGGGCAAGATCGCGAATGGCTTTTACCGCGGCATCACCATTGTCGATCTGGCCGACGATCTCGACCGCCTGCTCGCGCGCCAGCAGGTCCGCGAGCCGCTGGCGCGCGAGAGCCTCGTCGTCGACGATCAGCACGCGCAGGGCTGTTGGATTCATACGGCCACCGCGCGCAGGTCGGTGCGCGTGTGGAATGGCAGCCGCACCTCGGCACGCATCCCGCCTCCGTGGCGCGGCTCGAGCGCGAGGTGCTGGGCGGCGCCGTAGAGCTGCGCGAGCCGCTCACGGGTATTCCTGAGACCGATACCCTCGACGATCTGCGTCGCGGTGGCCGGTGCGCCCGGGCCGTTGTCCTCCACGGACAGCACAATCGCGGCGCCGTCGCGGCGCGCGGCAATTTCGATGCGCCCATCCGCATCGCTCTTGGCCGTGCCGTGCCGGATCGCATTTTCGACCAGCGGCTGCAGCACGAGGTGGGGCACCAACGCGTCCTCGAGACCCGGCTCGACCTGCATGTCGATCGCGAGCCGGCCCTGGAACCGGGTGCGCATGATGTCGAGATACCCGTCAAGGAAGCGCAGTTCCTCGCGCAGCGGCACTTCCTGTTCGCCTGCGCCCTCGAGCGTCGAGCGCAGCAGGTCCGACAGCCGCGCAATCATGCGGCGCACGCCGCGCGGATCGCGTTCCACCAGCGCCGAGATCGCGTGCAGCGTGTTGAAGAGGAAGTGCGGATCGAGCTGGCTGCGAAGCATCGCCAGGCGTGCATCGGCAAGCTGCGCCTGCAACCGCATGGTCTCCTCGCGGCGCGCCCGGTAGCGACGGAAGTTGTGGCGCGCAAAGCCGGCGGCGAGTATCGCGGCAACGATGATGACCTGGTTGATGAACCACAGGCGCCCGAGCCGCTGCACGAATCCGGGCGGAAGTCTGCGGCCCACCGGGCGCTCGAAGAACACGTCGTAGCGCAGGTACGCCATCAGGACGTCGACACCGAAGGCCACCACCACGGTAACGAGCAGCAGCACAAGGATGCGGGCTGCGCGGTGGCCGCGGTCGATGCTCAGGCGCCCGGCCACCATGAACAGCGGCGGCGTGAGCACGGCCCAGATCGCGGCGGTGACGCACGCGAGCACCACCGGCGCCGCGGGAAACAGCGGCACGGCACGGCCGCCGGTCGCAAGCAGCGCGTTGGCGGACCACAGCAGGGCGAAGAACGCCCAGAACGCCGCAATCATCACGTATTCCGCCCGTTGCAGCGGAAAGTGTTCGGACGACGGCGGCAGCGCATTCATGGTGCACAAGCATAGGTAGCTGCGGTGCGGGCGGCAAAGGCGTTCACGCCATTGCAGGTGCCGTTCGTGACACCGAGGTGCAATTGGGGCATTCCCAGCTCCACCGGGGGTCGCGCGGCCGCTATTCTCGCCCCATGAACAGAAAGCCGGTCATCGTCGCCGCCGTCGTGCTCGCCCTGCTGGCGGGCGGCCTCTTCGCCTGGTCGAAGCTCTCGCGCGAAGCCGCGCCCCCCTATCGGTTTGCGTCCGTGGAGCGCGGCAACATCCGCGCCGCGGTGGCAGCCACCGGCGCGCTCAGCGCCGTGACAACCGTGCAGGTCGGTACGCAGGTGTCGGGCCGGGTGGTGGCCACGTATGCCGACTTCAACGACGCGGTGAAGCAGGGCCAGTTGATCGCGCGCATCGACCCGACGCTGCTCGAGCAGGCCGTGCGGGATGCACAGGCCGGGCTCGAGCGCAGCCGCGCGCAATACCAGCAGGCCGACATCGAGTACCAGCGCAACCTGGGGCTGTTCGAGCAGAAGGTGCTCACCGAGATCGAATTCAACACGACGAAATTCTCGCGCGACGTGGCGATGGCGAACATGAAGTCGGCGCAGGTTGCGCTCGACAGGGCACGCCAGAACCTTGCCTACACCGAGATCTACGCTCCGATCGACGGCATCGTCGTCGAACGCAACGTCGATGTGGGCCAGACGGTGGCGGCGAGCCTGTCCGCACCGCAGCTGTTCCTCATCGCGCAGGACCTGTCGCGCATGCAGATCCTGGCCTCCGTCGCCGAGAGCGACATTGGCGCAATCCGCGAGGACCAGCCGGTCAGTTTCACCGTGCAGACGTGGCCGAACGAAACGTTCTCCGGCGTCGTCAGAAAGGTGCGCCTGCAGTCGACTACCATCGAGAACGTTGTCAGCTATACCGTCGTCATCGAAGTGGCGAACCCGGAAGGCAAGCTGCTACCCGGCATGACCGCGAGCGTCGACTTCATCACCGGCGAGGCGAGCAATGTGCTGACTGTGCCCAACGCGGCGCTGCGCTTCAGGCCGACCGAAGCGATGCTGGCTGCCGTGCGCCCCACAGTCGGCCGTGACGGGGCGCCGGTCGCGGCCGATGCCGCGCCCGGCCAACGTGGCGCAGGCCAGGGCGGCACACGCCCAGCCAATGCCGCAGTGCTATGGTACCTCGATACCGCGGGCAAGCTCGCCCGTGCGCGCGTGCGCACCGGCCTCACCGACGGCACGCGCACCGAAGTGAGCGGCGAGGAGATCACCGAGGGCCTCGACGTGATCGTCGGCGTCACCCAGACCTCGGCGTCCACCGCGACGTCGAGCCCCTTCCAGTCACCGGCGCAGGGCCGGCGGGGCCCGGGGTTCTGACCGTGCCGCCGGTCATCCACCTCGAGGGTGTCACGCGCGTGTTCAACACGGGCGACAACGCCGTGCATGCGCTCGCCGGGGTCGATCTCGATGTCCACGCGGGCGAGATGGTGGCCATCATGGGAGCATCGGGTTCCGGCAAGTCGACCCTGATGAACATCCTCGGTTGCCTGGACAAGCCCACGGCCGGGCGCTACATCCTCGATGGCATCGAGGTGAGCGAACTCGGTCGCAACGATCTCGCCGACCTGCGCAGCCGCAAGATCGGTTTCGTGTTCCAGGGCTTCAACCTGCTGGCGCGCACCACCGCGCTCGAGAATGTCGAGTTGCCGCTGCTGTATTACCGCAGCGGGCAGTTCCACGGCAAGGAGTCGCCGGCGCCCGCGGCGCTGCGTCGGGTCGGGCTCGGCGAGCGCATGCACCACGTGCCGAGCGAGCTGTCCGGCGGCCAGCAGCAGCGCGTCGCAATCGCGCGCGCGCTCGTCACCAATCCGTCGCTGATCCTCGCGGACGAGCCCACCGGCAACCTCGATTCACGCACTTCGATCGAGATCATGGCACTCTTCCAGGAGCTGAACGACCAGGGCATCACGATCCTGCTCGTCACCCACGAGCACGACATTGCCGAACACGCGAAGCGCATCATCGAGATGCGTGACGGGCGCATCGTGCGCGACGTGCCGGTGACGCAGCGGCGCATCGCCGCCGATGAACTCGCGGCCGCAGGACGCGCGGCATGAAGAAGCGCGCCCTGTTCAGCATCGCCCTGCGCAGCATACTGCGCAACAAGATGCGCACGCTGCTGACCATGCTCGGCATCGTGATCGGTGTCGCCGCCGTGATCGTCATGGTCGCGCTCGGCCAGGGCGCACAGGCAACGATCGAGGCACAGATCAAGGGACTCGGCACCAATATGCTGGTGATCATGGCGGGCTCGACCACCCAGGGCGGCGTCAGCCAGGGAGCTGCCACGTTCAACCGCCTGACCATTGCCGATTACGAGAAGCTCGCGCGCGAAGGCACGCTGCTCGCCGCCGTGTCGCCGGTGATCTTCTCGCGCGGCCAGGTGATCGGCGGCGGCACGAACTGGCGCGCCTCGATCATGGGGGTTGCGCCGACCTACCAGCAGATCCGCGACTGGCCGGCGCAGAGCGGCAGTTTCTTCACCGAGGCCGACACGCGCTCGGTGCGCCGTGTCGTCGTGCTGGGCAGCACGGTCGCCAATGCGCTGTTCGCGGATTCCGACCCGGTCGGCCAGCAGATCCAGCTGCGCAACGTGCCATTTACCGTCATCGGCGTGCTGAGCGCCAAGGGGCAGACCGCGGGCGGCTCGGATCAGGACGACACGGTCATCATCCCCTACACGACCGCGCAGGCGCACCTCGCCGGCCGCAGCTTCATCGGCCAGATCATCGCCAACACGTTCTCGCCCGGCGATGTCCCGGCCGCGCAGGAGGAGATCCGCTCGATCATGCGCGAAGCGCACAAGATCGCCCCCGGTGACGCCGACGACTTCACGATCAGGAATCAGGATGAGATTGCCGCCGCCGCGAGCGGCACGACCCGCGTGATGTCGATGCTGCTCGCCGCGATCGCGTCGATATCGCTGGTCGTGGGCGGCATCGGCATCATGAACATCATGCTGGTGTCGGTGACCGAGCGTACGCGAGAGATCGGCATCCGCATGGCGATCGGCGCACGCAGCAGCGACGTGCTGGCGCAGTTCCTCGTCGAGAGCATCGTCATCAGCCTCGCCGGCGGATTGATCGGCATCGTGCTCGGCTACGGCAGCAGCATCCTGCTCGCGCGGCTCACCGGCTGGGCGGTGGCGATGCCGCCCGAGGCGGCATTGATCGCCGTGGCGTTCTCGGCAGCCGTCGGCGTGTTCTTCGGCTTCTATCCGGCGCGCAAAGCGTCGGCTCTCGACCCGATCCAGGCACTGCGATATGAATAGGACTCCACTTGCGCGGCTTGCTGCCGCGGTCTGCGCCACGCTGGCCATCGGCACGGCAGGCGCACAGGCGCCGGCGGCCGACACTCGCATCATCAGTTTCGACCAGGCCGTCGAGATCGCGCTCGAGCAGAACGACACGCTGCGCCAGGCGCGCAATGCGACGGCGCTCGGCGCACTCGACGTCGAGCAGGCGCGCAGGGATTTCCTGCCGGACCTGCGCCTCGGCAGCCGCACATCGCAGGGCTTCGGCGCGCAGGGCGACAACGGCCCGCGCACGACCGGCATCGACCTGTCCTCGGGCGTCACGCTGTTCGATGGCTTCGCGAACACCGCTACGCTGCAGGGTGCGAAGTTCGCGAGCAGCGCGAGCGATGCGGAGCTCGCGCGCGCCGCCGAGACGGTGGTGTTCACGGTCGCGAGCAACTTCCTGCTGCTGGTCGAGCAGCAGGAGCAACTGCGCGTGCGACGCGAGAACCTCGCCGCGCAGGCGGCGCTCGAGGCACAGATTCAACTCTACGTGAACGTCGGCGCGCGCACGATCGCCGACCTGTACCAGCAGCAGGCCAGCGTCGCCAGCGCGCGGCTCGCGGTCGTGCAGGCCGAGCGCGCCTCGGAACTCGCCCGGATCGAAGTGATCCGCACGCTGCGCCTCGATCCGCGTGGCAGCTACGAATTCGTTGCGCCGGCAATCACCGATCCACAGCAGATCACGATCGATCCGCTCGATGCGCTGATCGGCCGCGCCCTCGAGAACCGCGCGGATATCCGCGCCGGCGAGGCTCGCCTCGAGGCATCGCGCCAGGAGATTCGCGTCGCGAAATCCGCGCGCTGGCCTGTCGTCACGCTGTCCGCTGGTTATGGGTCCTCGTTCTCGAGCGATTCCGATGCCGACTGGACCCATCAGCTGGACGATCTGCGCGGCGGCTCGGTCAACCTCGGCGTGTCGATTCCGCTCTTCGATCGCAGCGCCACGCGCATCGCCACCCGCCGCGCGGAGCTGCGCGCCGAGAATGCGCAGATCTTCCTCGACGCGCTCGAGCAGGAAGTCGGCTCGCAGGTACGCACGGCGGTGCTCGACCTCGAGTCGGCGCGGGCGCAACTGCTCACGGCGCGTGCGCAGCTGCGTGCCGCGGAGCAGGCGCTGGAGTTCACCGACCAGCGCTACAAGGCGGGCGCCGCGACTCTGGTCGAGCTGACCCAGTCGCGCGCCACCCAGGTGGAGGCGGCGAGCGCGGCCGTCACTGCGCTTTACGGCGTCGAGTTCCGCCGCCGCCTGCTCGACTACTATGTCGGAGGACTGACCGCCGACAGCATGCGCTTCTAGGCCGCATAATGGGACGCTGGACCGTTGGGAGGTCGGCGTGGACTTCTGGTCAGTCATCTGGATCCTGTTCGCATCGGGCACGCTTGCCACCGCGGTCGGCGCGGCGCCCGTGCTCGTGCTCGGGAGCCTGAACCCGCGCATCGCCAATCACTTCCTCGCCATCGCGGCCGGCGTGATGCTCGCCGCGAGCGTCTACGGCCTGCTGCCCGCCGCCCTCGACGAAGCCGGGCACCTCGTGGCACCGGCCTGGGCGGCGCCATTCACGTTGCTCGCGATGGCGTGCGGAGCCCTGGCCGTGGCCTGGACCAATCGTCACGTGCCGCACGTGCATCAGTTCAAGGGCCAGGACGGCGGCGGCAGCGGGCGCCCGATGTCGGTACTGCTCGTAACCGCGATCGCCCTGCACAACTTCCCCGAGGGCCTCAGCGTCGGCGTGACCATCGGCGCGCAGGACGAGACGCTCACTCCGCGCATTGCCACGGCGATCGCCGCACAGAACATGCCCGAGGGCCTGGTCGTCGCCATGGCGATGTTGGGCAGCGGCGTGGGTCGCCTGCGCGCATTCGGGCTCGGGGTGCTGACGGGGCTGATCGAGACGGCTGGCGGCCTGCTCGGCGCGGCGGCGGTCGGTGCCGCCGCGGGCCTGCTGCCCTGGGCGCTCGCGTTCGCCGCCGGTGCGATGCTTTATGTCATCAGCGAGGAAGTCATACCGGAGACCCACCGTCGCGGCATGTCGGGCGGCGCCACGGCCAGCCTGCTGGCGGGCTTCGGCGCGATGGTGTGGTTCGACGCGCTCATGGCGTTCTAGAATCGGCGGCGCATGTACGCCGCCCAGACGAAGTTCCGTGCACCCCGAGTTCGGGCCGATTCGGTGGTGCGCGCGCCCCTGCTGGCCACACTCGAGGCGTCGGTCGACAACTATCCGGTGACTCTCCTCAGCGCGCCGGCGGGCTGGGGCAAGACCACACTGCTCACCCAGTACGCGAGCGCCGCGCACGCGGCTCGCCAGGTCGTGTGGCTGTCGATCGACAGCGACGACAACAATCCGAACCGCCTGTTCGCGGCGCTCGTCGAAGCGATCGAACCGCTCGGCGCGGTCTGGGACATCGATCCCGCCGCGTTCACTGCCAGTGCGTCGATCGGCGGGCCGCAACTGCGCGCCGCGGCGGCGGCGCTCATCAACGCACTGTGCACGGTGAGTGCCCCGCGCATCGTGCTGGTGCTGGACGACCTGCATCGACTCGAGGACGGCAATGCGTTCGCGCTGCTCGAGTCGCTGATCGAACGCCTGCCCGAGCACGTGGCGCTAGTGCTCGGCTCGCGCGTGCCGCCCGCCCTGCCGCTTGCCCGCCTGCGCCTGCACGGCGAACTCGGCGAACTCGGCATCAGTGATCTCGCCTTCACGGCCGGCGACGCGGCCGAGCTCGCCGCTCGCCGACTCGCCGCCCCGCTCGACGAGGTCGCCGTGCAGCGTGCCCTGGCCCGCACGCACGGCTGGCCTGCCGGGCTCGCCCTCGTGCTCGCACGCACCGGCGCAGGCGACCGCCTGCCCACCTCGGAGGCCCGGCTGTTCGAATACCTCGCGCAGGAGGTGTTTTCCGGCCTGCCACCCGACATCCAGGAATTCCTGCTGCGCACCTCGATACTCGCCGAACTCGACGCGGAACTGTGCGCGGCGGTCACAGGACGCAGCGATTGCCGCGAAGTACTGCAGGTGCTCTACCAGCGCAACCTGTTCGTTACCGCGCTCGACGAGCTCGCCCCGGTGCTGCGCGTGCACGACCTGTTCCGCGACTTCCTCGCCGGGCGGCTCGCGCTGCGCCCGCCCGAAGACATCGCCGCCTGGCATCGGGCCGCCGCACGCGCCGAGCGCAACCCGACCCGCGCGATCCAGCACAGCCTCGCGGCGCGCGACTGGACCGACGCCATGGCACGCATCTTCCCGCTCGGCGAGCAGCTGCTCGCCGAGGGCGCGCAGGACAGCATCGAACGCTGGCTCGCGGAAGTGCCTGCATCGATCCGCGAGGAGAGTGCCGCCGCGGCGTGGCTCGACGGCATGTGCGCCTCTTCCCGCTGGGACTGGCTGCGCACGCGGACCCAGCTGACGCGGGCGGTCACACTGCTCGACCCGGACTCAGCCGAACGGGCGCGCGCGCTCGCTCACCTTGCCGACGCGGTCAACTCGCTCGGCGACCGGCCAGGCGCTGCGCGGCTGCTCGACGAACTCGAACGGAATCCGCCCGACGACGCCGGGCGCGCACAGCTCGCCGCACTGCGCGCCTGGAACGCGCTGCCGACAGGTGACGTCGATCAGGTGGTACACCACATGCGCGCTTTCGTCGCGATAGTCGAGCGCGACCCGCAGCGGCTCTGCCCGTACACCGCCGGCCAGATACATTGCCTCTTCATCGGCATCCCGGGCATCGCGGAGCTCTTCGATCGCTACTTCGCGCTCGCCGAGCGCGCGCGCGGCGCGACTGCCGCGCCCTGGCAGTCGCTGGCGCTCACGGTCGGCGCGTGGGCGAAGCTGTGGCGCGGGCGGCTGGAGGAAGCCGGCAACGCGATCGCGCGCAGCGATGAACTGCTGCACCGCTTCGGCGACCGGCGCAACGTCGCGCGCGGTCATGCACAGGTCAAGTGCATCTTCCTCGCCGCCACCGGCCGCAGTGAGCAGGCACTCGCCATCAGCGATGCGGTGATGGGGAGCATGGATGTGCCGGACGCCGCCGGCCTGAGGCTCGTGTGGCGGCGCGCCTATGTGCACGGCAGGGCGCGGCTGCTGTGGATGCTGGGTCGCGAGCGCGAGTTCCTGGCGCTGGTCCCGGAGCTGACCGCCGCCCGCAACGAGGCGGAGTGGCCCTTCCTCGACATGGCCGCCGACGTCGTACGTGGCCAGGCGGCGCTGATCGAGCGGGACTGGTCGCGCGCGATCGATGCCTTCGAGCTCGCCGTGGCTGCTCACCCGCGCATGCGCATGGCGATGGCGGTGGCGGACCCGCGCATCGGCCTCGCGCGCGCCCTGCTCGGCGCCGGCCGGCGCGACGCGGCGTGGCAGGCGCTGGCACCGGTGATCGACGAGTGCCAGGCCGACGATGCGATCGGACCGCTGCTGCTCGAGCCCGCGGCACATGTCGTCGCCGTGCTCGAACTCGTGCCGGACACGCTGCGTCGCAAGCCGCAGCTCGCCGCGCTGCTCGCGCGGCTCGCCGAATGGTATGCGCACGACGAAGGCGAGGAGCTGCGCGGACCCCTCGCCGAACTGAGCGAGCGCGAGCTCGAGGTACTGGCATGTGTTGCGGCGGGTGCCAGCAACAAGCACATCGCGCGCGAGCTGTCGCTGTCGCTGCATACCGTGAAGCGGCACATCGCGAATATCCTCGCGAAGCTCGATTGCGCCTCGCGCGGCGAGGCCGCGGACCTGTACCGGCGCTGCGGCTCCTCCGCGGCCGGCGCGGCGCGCTGAGCGCCGGCCGACCCGCGGGCATGACGCACGTGACCGCGTTTCCGCCGATCATGGGCGTTCGGCCGCGCATCCTGGTGCTCGGCAGCCTGCCGGGAGTCGCCTCGGTGCGCGCCGGCCAGTACTACGCCCATCCGCGGAATCTCTTCTGGCCGATCATGGGCGCGTTGTTCGACGCACCACCGTCCCTGCCCTACGCGCAGCGCATGCGCGCGCTCGAATCCGCCGGGGTGTGCGTGTGGGACGTGCTGGCCGAGGCGACGCGCCCGGGCAGCGCGGATGCCGCGATCGACCCCGCCACGGCGCGGGCGCATGACATCCGCGGGCTGCTGCTGCGCCATCGCGGAGTGCAGCTCGTCGCCTTCAACGGCGCCGCCGCAGCGCGGCTCTACCGGCAGCTCGTGTTGCCGACCCTGCCGCCGGCCCGGGTCGCCTCGCTGCGTCACGTGACGCTGCCCTCGACCAGTCCGGCGCATGCGGCGCTCGACGCGGCCGCGAAACTGCGCGCGTGGCGGCGCGCGCTCAGGTCGAGCGGTAGTGATCCTGCATCGGGTAGTGCCGCGCGTAGGCGCCGAACACCGCCGCGACCACCAGCGCGAACGCCGCAAAGAAAAACATCAGGAAGGCTGCCTCGCTGAGCCCGGTGGCGGCGATGCGCGCAATGACCGCGTCGTTGCGGACCGCCGCATTGACGAGCAGCACCCACAGGTTGCCGACGGTGGTCCCCAGGTACCAGAACGCCATGATGACGCCCTTCATCGACCCAGGCGCCTGGCTGTAGGCAAACTCGAGGCCGGTGGCCGACACCAGCACCTCGCCGAAGGTCAGCAGCGCGTAGGGCAGCACCTGCCAGGTCACCGACACGGCATCGCCGCCGTCGATCCACAGCTGGATCACGCCGGCCGCGACCCACGCCAGCCCGGAGAACGCGATGCCGAAACCCATGCGGCGCAGCGGCGTCGGGTCGATTCCGAAGCGGCGCAGCGCCGGATACAGCACGAGGTTGTTGAACGGCAGCAGAATCATCACCAGTGCGGGATTCAGGGCCTGCATCTGCGCCGACTGGAACCATTCGGGCTTGGCCATGGCGTCGGCCTGCAGGATCCAGGTCGATGCCTTCTGGTCGAACAGCGACCAGAACGGCGTGATGAGCGCGAACACGATCAGGAGGCGCAGCACGGCACGCACGCCGTCGACTGCCCCAGGCGCGAACGCACCGCGGACCCGGTCGAGTTGCATCCACGCGCCGGCGCCGCCGAGCGCCATGACGAACACCAGCGCCAGGCACAACGCAGCGACCACGCCGATCGAGCCCACGAACAGCAGCGAGCCCGCCGCGAACACGAGGCCGACGATCGCTACGGCGAGGCCGGGCCGTCTCTGGCCGGGGGAGCGTATGAGCAGCGCCGCACGTACCACGCGCAGGAACGAGTCCGGGACCGGACCTGACGGTGGCACCCGCACGTACTTGTGGCGCGCCGACCAGAAGATCAGCGTGGCGATCAGCATCAGCAGGCCGGGAATGCCGAAGGCGACGCTCGGGCCGTAGTGGCGCAGGAAGATCGGCATCAGCAGCGATGCGAAGAACGAACCGAAATTGATGATCCAGTAGAACGCGTCGAACACGACCTTCGCGCGCGCCTTGTTCGACTGGTCGAACTGGTCGCCGACGAACGACGCGACCAGCGGCTTGATGCCGCCCGAGCCGATCGCGATGAGCAGCAGGCCGGTGTAGAAGCCGCGGGGGTTGTCGTCGAACAGCGCCAGGCAGGCGTGGCCGGCGCAGTACACGAGCGACAGCCACAGTATCGTGTGGTACTTGCCGAAGTAGCGGTCCGCGATCCAGCCGCCGATCAGCGGAAAGAAGTACACGCCGATGACGAAGGTGTGGAACACGTCCTTCGCCATGCCCGCGCGTTCGGCCTCGGGTGCAAACAGCAGCAGGGTCGAGACGAGGAACGGGGTGAGGATGTTCCGCATCCCGTAGAAGCTGAAGCGCTCGCACGCCTCGTTCGCAATGATGTACGGCACCTGGCGCGGCAGGCGCCCGGCCGGTGCGGCTGCGCCGGTCATGTGGCCAAGCTGCCGTGTCGGAAGGCCGCCGTCAACCCGCAAGACGCCGAATGGCTCCTCGCAGCGCCGCCAATGGCTCCACGGAGCGATGCCGGGCGGCCGGCCTCCGATCGACAATGGCTGCATGTCGGACGCCAGGGAACTCGATCCCCACCACCGCTTCGTGGAGCACTACCGCAGCCGGTACCTGCCGCGCGTGCGTTGGACGGCGCCGCGCCGCGGGCTCGAGATCGTGGGCCTCGAGGCGGTGATCCACCACCTGCTGCAGGAAGCTGCGTGCATGGGCTCGCCGGAGTTCACCCCGGTACGCCGTGCCAGCGCCCCCGGCCGCGTGATCGACGAGCAGGTCGTGCGCTTCGTGCACACGGGCAGCGGTCTCGTCGGCGCGCCGATCGCCCGCGGCGACCTCGTCGAGCTCGAGCGGGTGCGCATCTTCGAGTTCGAAGGCGACCACGTGAAGACCGAAACGCATATCGAAACCTGGTCCGTTCTAGAACGGGCCCCAACTACAGGGAAGCAACCATGAAACGGAGTCTCATCGGCGGCACAGTCGCCGTCATCGCCCTCGCCATCGTCTGGCAGTCACTGCCCGCGGACACGTCCGTGCCGCAGACTGCCGCCGCAACGCCTGAAACCCACGCCGCCAGCGTGGACCGTGGCCGCTATCTCGTTCAGGTCGCCGGCTGCAACGACTGCCATACGTCGCGTTACCCCGAACTCGCCGGCAAGGTGCCCGAGCAGGACTGGCTGACCGGTGACGCCGTCGGCTGGAGTGGCCCGTGGGGTACGACCTATCCGATCAACCTGCGCCTGTACTTTGCCGACATGACGGCGGAGCAATGGCTGCTGATCGCCCGCAGCGTGGTTGCGCGCCCGCCGATGCCGTGGTTCAACCTGCATGTGATGAGCGACGCCGACCTGCTCGCCATCTATCATTATGTCCGTGCGCTGGGCCCGGCCGGCACACCCGCGCCTGCGTACCTGCCGCCGGGAGAGACTGCGCAGACACCCGCCTGGCATGCCCCCACGGTCGAGTGAAGGAGAACCGAATGTCGACGCTCCGCCTTGCACACTTTGCAACCGCGCTGATCGCGGCCCTGCCGGCGCTCGCTGTCCTCGCGCAGGAGCCCGGTGAGACCTGGGAAGTCACCACGGAAATGCAGGTGGCCGGCATGTCGATGCCGGCACGCACGCAGCAGGTGTGCACTCCGAGGGACGCACCCGAGGACGTGCCGCAAGGCGTGCCGACGCAGGAGTCCTGCGAGATGTACGACGTGCGGCGCACCGGCGCGTCGATGAGCTGGAAACTGCGCTGCGCCGGCGATCCGCCGACTTCGGGATCGGGCGAGATGCACTATCCCGACAAGGACAACTACAGCGGTCAGATGCAGATGAAGGTCGGCGCCGACGAGATGCAGATGAAAATGCGCGGCAAGCGCCTCGGCACGGCCTGCGATGCGGGCCAGGTGAAGAGGCAGATCGCCGCGGCGCAGGCGCAATCGGCGCGCCACATCGAGGAGACCTGCCGCCAGGGCGTCGAGACGATGGCCGCCTACCTCTTTTCGGGTTCGGGTACCGCCGGCATCGAGTGTCCCGCGAGCTACAAGGAGCAGTACTGCGCGCGCCTCTCGACCGAGGCAGGCTTCGACAAGGTCGCCGGATACGGTGCCTCGGGCCAGACTGGCGGACCCTACGAGATGGGCCCGGGGGCGGCCGCCGGAGTGTGCGGCCTGCCGTCTGCCGGCGCGGGCAGCTTCGAAGGCATTCGCGCTGACCTGTGCCGCACGGCGCTCGCCGGCGAGTCGCTGGTGTTCCTCGGTCGCAATTGCGTCGCCGAGGGGCGCGACCTCGCCATGCGCGAGTGCGCGGGCCGGAGCTACTCCTCGCCTGTCGCCGACAAGTACCGCGATTTCTGCACCGCCTATGCGCGCCACGGTGCGCTGCCTGCCGGCGATACCGGCACCGCCGCCGCGCGGGCTCCGGAAGCGCCGAAGGACTCGGCGATCAAGGCGGGCAAGAAGGCGCTGCGCGGCCTGATCGGCTTCTGAACCGTCTGCGTCCGCAGGCCTGGGCGATGCGCAGCCTGGCGGGCCTCGCCCTGCTCACCTGCCTCGGCGTCGTCCACGGCGCCGAGGCGCCGCCCATCACCGACCGCTATCCGCGCGCGGCCGATGCCTACGTGGTCGCGATCGGCGCCACCGATCGCTGGTCGCGCGCGGCGGACCGCTCGCTCCCACCGGCATCCCTGACCAAGCTGATGACGGCCGTCGTGCTGCTCGAATCCGAATGGGATCCTGACCGCTGGGTCACGGTCAGTGCACAGGCGGCGCGTGCAACCGGCGCGCGCGCCGGCCTCGCGGAGCGCGAACAGATCACGGCCGGCGACCTGCTCGCGGCGCTTCTCGTGCGCTCCGCCAACGATGCCTGCATCGCGCTCGCCGAGCATCACGCGGGCAGCGTCGCAGCGTTCGTCGCGCGCATGAACGAACGTAGCGCCACACTCGCGCTCAACCGCACGCAGTTCACGAATCCCTGCGGGCTCGACGCGCCCGGCCACCACTCGTCCGCAAACGACCTGTTGCGCCTCGCCCGCCACGCCGTGAAGTTCCCTTCGGTCGCCGCACTCGCTGCTGCGCGCAGCATCACGATATCGACGCGCAAGGGCCGGCAGATTCCGCTCGCGACCACCAATCCGCTGCTGGGCCGCCTCGATGGCGCGATCGGGCTCAAGAGCGGCTACACGGCCGGGGCCGGCCCGTGCGTGGTCGTGCACGCGCGGCGCGAGGACATCGACGTGTGGGTCGTGCTGCTGAATGCGCGCGACCGCTGGTGGACTGCCGCGGCGCTGGTGGAGGATGCGTTCCATGTCGCGCGCCACGACTGATCGACGCGCGGCGCTACCGTCCTGGACGGCGCCCGCACTGCTCGCGCTCGCGACGGTGGCGGCGTACCTGACCTCATTCGACGGCGTCTTCCAGTTCGACGACTGGGCCGTGATCGTCGACGAGCCGCGCGTGCACTCGCTCGCGGCGTGGTGGCAGTCGATGCCCGGCATCCGCCCGCTGCTGAAACTGAGCTATGCCCTCAACTGGCAGGGTGGCCATGGCATCGCCGGCTTCCACGCCGTCAACCTCGGCCTGCACGTCGCGAACGCCTGCCTCGTGCTGGGCCTGCTGCGTCGGCTCGCCGCGCGGCTCGGCATGGCGGGCACGCTCACGCCTCTCGTGGCCGCCCTGCTCTTTGCGCTGCACCCCGTGCAGACGGAGGCGGTCACCTACATCAGCGGTCGCTCGAGCAGCCTGGCTGCGACCTTCGCGCTCGCGAGCCTGTGGTGCCTCGAGTACGGGCGCACCACGACGCACCCGGCGCTGCGCCGCCTGCACACGCTGTTCGTCTCCCCGCTTCTGTTCCTGCTGGCGCTCGGCGTGAAGGAGACCACGATGGTGGTGCCGGCGGCCATCGTGCTGCTGGTGAGCTGCGATGCGAGGCGCCGCGTGCCCTGGCGCGAGGCGCTGGCGGCGGCCACCCCGCATGCGCTCGTGCTGTTGCTCGCCGCACTGCTCGCCGCGACACTGCCGCGCTACTGGATGCTGCTCGAGTCGAGCCTCACGGCCCGCGACCTCGGTGTGAACCTGCTGAGCCAGATGCATGCCGTGGCCTGGCTCGTCGGCCAGCTCATGATGCCGTGGCGCCTCAATGCCGACCCCACGCTCGCCGTCGTCGAGGCATGGACGCCCCCGACCGTGGCGCTCGCGCTGCTGTACGCGACGCTCCTCATCCTCGGCTGCGCGTCATTGCGCCGGCGTCCCGCGCTCGCCTTCGGCATCCTGTGGTTCTTCCTGTGGCTCGCGCCCACCAATTCGCTGCTGCCGCGGCTCGATCTCGCCAATGACCGCCAGCTCTACCTCGCGCTCGCCGGGCCGGCCTGGCTTGCGGGCCTGCTGGCAGCGCGCGCCATGGCGCTCGCCTCCCGCCCGCGGCGCATCGCAGTCGGCGCCGCCCTCGCCGGGCTGCTGCTGTGCCTCGCGGTGTCGACCGCGCAGCGCAACGCGGTCTACGACAGCGAGATCGCATTCTGGGCCGATGTCGCGGCCAAGTCGCCGGCCAATGCACGTGCCGCGGGCAACCTGGGCTATGCACTTGCGCGCGCCGGCCGCCCTGTGGAAGCCGAGGCGCTGTTTCGTCGAGCACTCGCGCTCGACCCCCAGTACACTCGTGCCGCCATCAACCTCATGCTGTTGCAAGACGGCACCCTGGAATGACGCCATCCCAATCCGAATTCCGGCGCGGCTGGACCGTGCTGGTCGCCTCCTCGCTCGGTGTCGCCTTCGGCGCTTCGCCCATCCCCTACAACTCCCTCGGTGCCTTCACGCTGCCGATAGCCGAAGAATTCGGCTGGGGCCGGGGCGACGTGCAGCTGGGCGTGTTGTGGTACACGATCGCGGTGGTCTGCATCGTGCCGCTGGTCGGCGCACTGGCGGACCGCTTCGGCGTGCGGCGCATGGCGCTGCTGACGCTGGCCGCATTCGGCGTCTGTTTCGCCCTGATAGGCCTCACGCCGGGTTCGCTCGTCGTCTTCTACGGGCTGTGGTTCTTCGCCGGTCTGCTGGGTGGCGGTTCGACGCCGGTGACCTGGACCCGCGCGGTCAACAGCTGGTTCGTGGTCAATCGCGGCCTGGCGCTCGCGATTACGCTGCTCGGCACCGGCATCACGGCGGCCTTCCTGCCGACGCTGACGATCTGGCTGATCGAGCGCTTCGGCTGGCGCTGGGCTTACTTCGGCATCGCGCTGCTGCCGCTCGCCATCGCGCTGCCGATCGCGATCCGCTGGTTTCGCGAGCCGCCCGAGAAGGCGCCGGCCGGGGGCGGCGGGCTCGCCCGCCGCGACGAGCCGGGTTTCACGCTGCGCGAGGCACTGCGCAACTACCGCTTCTGGGTCATGGTCGTGTCCATCCTGCTGGTCGCGACCGGCATCGGCGGCACGATCACCAATCTCGTGCCGCTGCTGGTGGACCGCGGCTTCACGCCGATCGAGGCGGGCAAGACCGCGGGCGCGATCGGCGTCAGCATCATCTTCGGTCGCCTGTTCGCGGGCTTCCTGATGGATCGCTTCTGGGCGCCGGGCGTGGTCTTCCCGATGCTGGCGCTGCCGGCGCTCGCCTGCATGATCCTGATGGGCCAGAACCTCGGCGTCGGCATGGCAACCGTGGCCGCGGTGCTGGTCGGCTTCGCCTCGGGCGCCGAGACCGATCTCGTCGCATTCATGAGTGCCCGCTATTTCGGCCTGAAGCACTACGGGCGCATCTACGGCGTGCAGTATGCCGTGTTCGGCTTTGCATCCGGGATCGCCCCGGCGCTGTTCGGTGGCATGTACGACCGTACCGGCAGCTACGATGCGATCCTGGTCATTGCGGCGATCGCCTTTGGCATCGGCGCGCTGCTGATGCTCACGATGGGCAGGTACCCGGTCTTCACGCCGCCGCCGGCAGATACGCCCGCGTGAGCTCCATCGAGACGTCCCACAGCCGTGCCGCGAGTTCGCGGTCCTCCATGTGTCCGCCCGGCACCTCGGGATTGCAGTTCGCGAAATAGTATCCGCTGGCGCCAGCGAGGCGCGGTGACGTTGCGACATAGCATTGCGTCGCAGCGCCCGCGGGAATGCTTTTCATGAAGCTCCAGCCGATCACCTCGCCGAGCCATTTTTTCCAGGGACTGAAGTGCCGGCCGAGGTTCGTCCTGATGATGCCCGGATGCACGGAATTCGAGGTCGCGCCGGTGCCCCGCAGCCGCCGCGCGAGTTCGAGCGAGAACAGCCCGTTGGCCAGCTTGCTCTGCCCGTAGGCGCGGTTCGGATCGTATTCGCCGCGCGCGCCGGACAGATTGTCGAATTCGATCCCGCCGGGCGGCGCCCAGAGGTAGCCGCGGCTCGACACCACCACCACCCTGCCCTCGCGGGCTGACAGCACGGCGTCGAGCAGGCGATTGACGAGCACGAAGTGGCCGAGATGGTTGGTCACGAAATGCTTCTCGATGCCGTACACCTGCTCGAGTCTCGGCAGGGCCATCACGCCGGCGTTGCAGACGAGCATGTCGAGCGGTGTGCCGAGGCGGCGAACCTCATCGGCGCAGGCGGCCACCGACTCGAAGTCGGTCAGTTCGAGCGCGAGCGGCGTGGCGCGTCCGCCCGCCGCGGCGCAGGCCGCAACGGCCTTCTCGCGCGTGCGCGCCGTGCCGAGCACGTGGGCCCCGCGCAGCGTCAGCACGCGCAGGGTCTCGGCGCCGAGGCCGGAGCTGACGCCGGTGACCAGCGCCACCTTGCCGGTGAGATCCAGCCCGGCGGTCACTTCCTCGGCCGTGGAGTCCCTGCCGAACGGACCCACCGGCGCGCCTGCGGGCACCTGCGGTGCGCTGCGCGTGCGCCAGGCACGCCGCGCGACGAGCGCGCCGGCACCGGCTATCGCCACCGCCCCTGCCACCGCCAGTGCACTGCGCCGGTTCATCGCGTGCTCAGATCTGGCTCTCGAGGAACGGCAACAGTCCCAGGAACCACGCCGAGAAGCGCTTCCACCGCGAGGTATCGGGCTCATGCGTGAAACGCAACTCGCCATCGAGATTCTCGCCGGTCCATATCAGGGCGTCGTTCTGCGCATCGGGACCGTCACGCAGGGTCACCTCGTAACTCAGGGACTTCCCGGTCGCGAGCCGGTAGATACGCCGCAGCTGCGCAGCGAGCGCCTCGCTCTCGATCAGTATGCCGATCTCGGTGTTGCGCTCGATGGAGCGCGGATCGAAATTGATCGATCCGACGAACAGCTTGCGCTGGTCGATGATCAAGTACTTGGCGTGCAGGCTCACGTACTCGGAACCGAAGCGGCGCCGGTTCTTGCGGCGCGAGCTCAGCTCCGAGGTCACGCGCAGTTCGTGCAGGCGCACGCCGCCTCGCAGCAGCGGCGCCCGGTAGCGCGCGTAGCCGCTGTGCACCACCGCCACGTCATTGGCCGCGAGCGAGTTGGTCATGACCGAGATCGCCACCCCTTTGCCGGCAAGCCCGGTAAGCACTTCGACTCCCGCCTTGCCCGGCACGAAGTACGGCGAGCTAACCAGCAGCTCGTGGCTGGTATCCGTGGTGCTCTGCTGCAGCTCCTCGATCAGGAAGCCGGCCCGATCGCCCGCTTCGGCCTCCATCTTCGAGGGATCGTCCACGAGCACCCGGGCCTTGCCGAACTCGAGCGGCAGCGTGCGCGCATCGAGCTGTTGCGCGAGCTGCGAGCCCTCGAGCGCCTGCACGTACCGCGAGTCGGCGAGGCGCTCGCGATGCGCGCCCAGCGCCTCGCGTGCGGCGCGCATGTCCGCTTCGGTCGGGTCCTGTTCGGTCAGTGCGGCCGCCGGCACCGCCCACTTGCTGTTCCAGTAATCGTCGAACGACTGCGATGCCTCCGCCGCGACCGGCCCGATGCCGAGCACGTCGAGGTCGCGGAAGTTCATCTGCGTCTTCAGGTCGAAGTACTCGTCGCCGATGTTGCGCCCGCCGACGATAACGGCGTGGTTGTCCGCCGCGAACAGCTTGTTGTGCATGCGACGATTCAGCCTGCCGGGATTCAGCAGGAAATCGACCGCGCGGCCGACCACGCCGCTGCGGCGCGTCCATGGATTGAACAGCCGCACCTCGATGTGCGGATGCGCGTCGAGGGTTGCGATCGCCCGATCGTTCGGCGCCGCATAGATGTCGTCGAGCAGGATGCGCACGCGCACGCCGCGGTCGGCGGCATCCAGCAGTTCACCAACCAGCAGCCGGCCGGTATCATCGGCGTTGATCATGTAGTACTGCAGGTCGAGCGAGCGCTCGGCCGCGCGCACCAGGTAGACGCGCGCAACGAATGCCCCGACGCCGTCGGCCAGCATGTGGAAGCCCGACTCGCCCTCCCCGGCGCGCTGCATCGCGGGGAACAGTTCGTGGACCATGGTTGGGTTCCCGTCGACTATCGCCACCGAGTCTTCACGCGGATAGTCGAGGTCGAGCGTCTGGCAGGCCGCGAGCAACGGCAGCAGCAATGGCGCGAAGCCAGGCAGCAGTCGGCACGTCAATGTTGCCCTCCACACTCATGCGCGGACACACTAGCGTATCGCAAACGAGGTTATCCCGGTTGAACACCCCAACCCCCGCCGACGCACAGGCCCTGCTGCGCGAGGCGCAGGAAATCGCACAGCTCGGCAACACCGAGTTCTTCGTGCCTGACAACGGCGTGAACTACTGGTCGCCGCAGGTCTACCGGATGCTCGGCATCGACCCGACCGAGGCGCCCTCGCACCTGCGCATCTTCGAGGGCGTGCATCCCGAGGATCGCGACCGCTGCCTGTTGGCCTGGTCGCGGGCGATCCGCGGTACCGGCAGGCTGGACCTCAGCTATCGCTACGTGCGGCCCGACGGCACGGTGCGCCACATCGACGCGCGTTACCGGCTCTCGCGCACCGCCGGGGGCGCACTACGCGCGGTCGGCACGCTGCACGACGTGACCGAGCGCAGGACCGCCGAAGAGGCGGCACGGCGTGCGCAGGCGCGCCTTGCCGACGTCGGCCGGCTGGCCACGCTCGGCGAGATCGCCGCCGCGCTGTCGCACGAGCTGAACCAGCCGCTGTCCGCGATCGTGAACTATGCCCGCGCCTGCGACCGGTTGCTCGAGGCGCCGCAGCCGGACGTGGCCGAGGTGAAGGCCGCGCTCGGCGAGATATCCTCGCAGGCGATGCGCGCCGGCGAGATCATCCACCGGCTGCGCGGCATGGTGCGCCATCGCGACACGCTCCGTACCGTCGTGTCCGCCAACGACCTGGTGCGTGACCTGCTGGCGTTGCTGGAGATGGATACCCGCGCCAGCGGCTGCGCGCTGCGGCTCGAACTCGCGCCCGATCTGCCTCTCGTGCTGGTCGATGGCGTGCAGATCCAGCAGGTCATCGTCAATCTCGTACACAATGCCGCCGAAGCACTGCTGGTGGCAGGCGAACCGGGAGGAGAAGTCGTGATCAGGACCGCGCGCAGCGACGACGGCCAGGTGGTGATGAGCGTGGCCGACAACGGACCGGGCCTCGCGCCGGGCGCCGAAGCGCGCGTGTTCGAGCCTTTCTTCACCACCAAGGCCGACGGAACGGGGCTCGGCCTGCCCATCAGCCGCTCGATCCTGGACGCGCACCATAGCCAGCTCACCTACCAGGCCAACACACCGCGCGGGGTGCGCTTTTCCTTCACACTACCCGTCGCGCCGGAGCTTTCATGAAGAACGAAACACCCACGGTATTCATCATCGATGACGATGACGCGGCCAGGAGCTCGTTGCGCCTGCTGCTCAAGTCCTATGGCCTGGAGACGCAGCTGTGCGCATCGGCGGAGGAGTTTCTCGCCAACCACGACCCTGATCGCCCGGGCTGCATCGTGCTCGATGTGCGCATGCCCGGCATGAGCGGCATCGAGCTGCAGCAGCAGCTGAATGCGCGCGGCGCGACGATCCCGATCGTGTTCATCACCGGCCACGGCGATGTGCCGATGGCCGTGGAGGCCATGCAGGCCGGCGCCTTCGATTTCCTGCAGAAACCGTTCGACGACAACGACCTGATCGCCCGCGTGCAGCGCGCGATCGAGCACAACGCGACCCAGCGGGCCCGGCACCACACCCGCCAGGACACGCGCGAGCGTCTCGGCACACTCACGCCGCGCGAGCGCGACGTGCTCGACCTGGTGGTCGTCGGCAAGGCCAACAAGGTGATCGCGGCCGACCTCGGGCTGAGTCAGCGCACCGTGGAGATCCACCGCGCGCGCGTCATGGAGAAGATGGATGCCGCGTCGCTCGCACAGCTGGTGCGCATGGTGCTCGACCTCGAGCGCGAGGGCGACTGATCAGCCCGTGGTCTGCAGTCCCTGCGCGATGCCGCTGATGCTCACGAGCAATGCTTCGAACAGTTCACGGTCCTTGCGGCCGCCCGCGCGCCAGCGCGCGAGCAGGTCGACCTGCATCAGGTTCATCGGATCGACATAGGGGTTGCGCAGCTCGATCGCCCGCTGCAGCGTTGCATCGCCGTCGAGCAGGGCCGTGTGGCCCTTAATCGTGAGCACCGCCTCCGTGGCCCGCGAGTACTCCGCCGCAAGCGCCGCGAAGGGCGCCTCGCCCCCCTTGTACAGCGCATCGTATGCGCGCGCGATATCGAGGTCCGTGCGTGCCAGCATCGCCTCCACGTCGTCGAGCAGCGTGCGCAGGAACGCCCACTGCCCGCAGGCGTCGCGCACGAAGTCGATGCCGTGTGTGGCGAGCAGCGCCGCGAAGCCGCTGCCCGCGCCGTACCAGCCAGGCAGCAGACAGCGTGTCTGCGACCACGCGAACACCCAGGGCACCGCCCGCAGCGCCCCGAATGAACGCGCCTCGTCCCGCCACGCGGGCCGCGAACCGATCTGCATCCGCTCGATCGCGTCGATCGGCGTGGCGGCCTGGAAGTAGTCGAAGAACCCGCCCTGCCCGTAGACCAGCTGCCGGTACGCTTCGCGGCTCGTATCCGCGAGTTGCTGCGCGGCCTCGATCAGTGCCGCGGGCACCGGCGCGGCAGTGCCGCGCTGCGCGGCGTGCGTCCCGAGCGCAAGTGCGCTGAAGGCCCGCTCGAGCGTGCGCAGCGCAATTGGCCGCAGGCCGTAGCTCTGGCTGATCACCTCGCCCTGTTCGGTCAGGCGCAGCACGCCGTTCACCGTCTCGGGAGGCGCTGCGCGCACCAGCGCGTCGATACGCCCGCCGCCGCGCGCGACGCTGCCGCCACGGCCGTGGAAGATCACGTGGCGCTCGTTGGCGTCGGTCAGCGTCGCGGCAAGGCTCTGCTCGGCCCTGTAGACCGCGACGCGCGACGCACACAGTCCGCCTTCCTTGTTGGAGTCGGAATAGCCGACCATGACGCACTGACGTCGTCCGCGTGACTCGAGATGACGGCAGTAGAGCGGGTCGTCCAGCAGCCGGCGCATGACACCGGCGCACGCGCCCAGCGATTCGATGCTCTCGAATAGCGGGCACAGGTCGAGCGCCACCTCGCCGCTCGTCTTGTCGTAGGCCTGGGCCCAGCGGGCGATCAGCAGGGGCGCGAGCAGGTCATCGGCCGACTGCGTCGCGCTGACGACGTAGAAGCCGATGGCGTCGCGGCCGTAGCGGTGCCGCGCCTGCACGATCGCCTCGAATACGGCGACGGTGCGCTTGCCGAGGGCATCGAGCTCGCCGCGCGGGCCGAGATCGCGCTCGATCGCCGCGACGAGCGCGTCGTGGCGCTCCGCACCCGGGCGCTGCAGCCAGCGCGCATCGTCGAGGCCCTGTGCGAGCACGCGGTGATGGATGTGCGCATGCTGACGCACGTCGAGCGTCGCGAAGTGAAAGCCGAAGGTCTCGACCCGCCGGATCAGGCGCCGCACGAGCTGCAGGCCGGCGTTGCGGCCGCGATTGCCGGCGAGGCTGACCGCGATCAGGCCGAGGTCATCGAGCAGTTGCCGCGGGTTCTCGTAGGCCTGCGCGCGACCCTCGTACGTGCACCGGAGGCGCTCGCAGACCTGGCCGAGGAACACGCGGTAGGGCATGCGGTCGTGGCGCGCCGGCGTGCTGACCTGCGCGCCCGGAACGAGAGTCATGTAGCGCTCGATGCGCTGCGTCAGCGCCGGACTCACACCGATGCGACTTGCGCTCTGCGAGAGGATCTGCGCGAGGCGCTGACATTCCTCGAAGTAGGCGTTGACGATCACCTGCTGCTGGCGCGCCAGGGTCTCGCGGATCGTCTTGGCGTTGACGTCCGGATTGCCGTCCATGTCGCCGCCGACCCAGGTGCCGAAACGGATCAGCACCGGCAATTCGATCGTCTCGGCCGGCACCCCGTAGAGCTTCTCGAGCGCGAGCGCGATTTCGTCGTAGAACCCCGGCAGGACGCGGTACAGCACTTCGGCGATGTAGAAGATCACATGCTCGCGCTCGTCGGCGACGGTGAGCCGGTCGCGCGGGTGGTCCTCCGTCTGCCACGCCGTGGTCATCTCCGTGCGCACGCGCCCCCAGAGGGCGCGCGTTTCCTGCGGTGTCAGCGTCGGATCGAGGCGATCGAGCAGCATCTCCGCGACGCGTTGCTGCTTGCGCAGGATCGTGCGGCGCGTGGACTCGGTCGGATGCGCCGTGAACACCGGCTCGATGCGCAGCTTCGCGAGCAGCGCGAGCACCTCTTCCAGGCTTGCGCCTCCCGCATGCAGCGTGGCGAGCGCATCCTCGACGCCGCCGGGTTGCGGACGCTCGCTGTCGGCCAGGAAGTACTCCTTGCGCCGACGGACTCGGTGGACTTTCTCGGCAAGGTTGACGGCCTGGAACCAGGCCGAGAAGGCACGCACCAGGTCGCGCGCCACGGCGGGGGGCCGGCCGCGCACGCGCACCGCGAGTTCCTCACCCGCCGCCGCGTCGCCGGCGCGGCGCGCGATCGCGAGCACGCGGTCGCGTTCGACCATGTCCAGCAGGTCCTCGCCGCCCTGCTCGCGCAGGATCTCGCCGACGAGGCCGCCGAGGGCATGGACGTCATCGCGGAGCGCCGCGTGACGGGGAGGAAATCGGATGTCGTCGCGCTTCATGGTGCCGGGTGATCGGTTATTAGGTCATTTGCCTGAAGCACAATAACCGAATAACCGATCACCCGGCACCGAGACTCAGAAGCGCAGGTTCACCTCGACACCGTACGAGCGCCCCGGCGCGTCGTGGATGAAGGCGCCGCCGAACTCCGGCGCCGGGATGACCTCGGCGAGGTAGTCCACATCCGAGAGGTTGCGGCCCCAGGCCGTAACCCCCCAGCGATCGCCCTGCAACGTGAGGCGCGCATTGAAGATCTCGTACGGATCGCGCTTCAGCTTGGAGAGCTCACCCTGGCCGAAGCCGAAGCCGGTGAACAGGTTCGGGACGCGGTTCTTCTGCACCGGGTGGAACCAGGTCTCGCCGACGGCGGACATGTCGGCACGTGCGTGCAGTTCGAGGCCGTTGCCGCCGAGCGGCATCGTGAACTCGACGCCCGCGTTGCCGGTGTACTCCGGCGCATAGGGCACCTCGTTGCCGGCCGTGTACGGGCGACCGTCATAGCGATCGATTTCGCCGTCCGTGTAGCCGATGCCGGCGAACAGCGTGAAATAGTCCGACACCTTCCAGCGCGCGTCGAACTCCGCACCCTTGAGCGTGACCTCGTCGAGATTGGTGACCACGCGCAGCAGCCCGAAGGGTCCCGCGAAGAAGTTGAAGTACTGCATGTTCTCCACTTCCGTGTAGAACAGCGCGCCGTTCAGCAGCAGCCGGCGGTCGAACAGCTCGGCCTTGAGGCCGACCTCGGCGGCCTTCGAGACCTCCTTGCGGTAGTCGTCGTTGACGTCGGTGATGTTGAACACCGAATTGGCGTCGCAGACCGGCAGCGTGAAGTCCGGGCCGAGGCACAGGCCACCGTAGGCCTGCGAAATCGTCGCCGCACTGCCCGTCGAATTGAAGCCACCGGAACGGAAGCCGTAGCCATAGGACGCAAACGCCGACCACTGCTCGGTAACGCGCCAGTTGACCGAGAGCTTCGGCTGGAACTGGCTGTAGGTCCTGCTGCGATCCGGGATGCCGGTGGTCGCCAGCGCGGGATTGTCGGTATAAGCCGGGTTGATGTAGGGCTGCGTCGGGCTGTAGGCGGAGCCGAAGCCCGGGGTCTGCGCGAACGCATTCGCTCCGGTCGGCACGTTGTTGCTGACCTTGCGCCGCTCCTCGTCGTAGCGCACGGCCAGCGCCACCTCGAGCCCGTCGGTGATGTCGTAGGCGAGCTGGCCGAAGCCCGCGATGACCTCGCTCGACAGGTCGTCGTCATACAGCAGGTCGGTCGGATTCGGGCCGCTCGTCGGCACGAAAACCTGCGCGAGGAACCCGGCGTCGTTGTCAGCGCCCTGCGAGACGACGACACGGCGGTCGATGTCCGCGAAGTACGCACCGCCGATCCAGCGCAGGCGCTGATCGCCGGGCGAGGCGAGGCGCAGCTCGACGCTCAAGTCCTCCTGGTCGCGCTGCTGGTACTGGTAGCCGTCGCAGGTCACCGGGCCGTAGGGCGGCAGGAAGCTCGTGACGAAGGTGCCGCTCGGCGCATAGAAGAACGGCGGCGGCAGCGGCGTATCGGCCATGCGCGCGTCGTTTGACTCGATGCACGACTGGACACTGCTGTACAGGTTGAAGGCGGCACTCGTACCGTCGGTGATGAAGTTGTTGGTCTGGTCGTTGTAGGCGACGTAGCCCGTCAGCGTATTCGCGCCGACGCTCCATTCACCCTTCAGTGACACGTTGACGTTTTCCTGCTCGTTGACCGGCTTGACGTTGTTCAGGTAGGTGAACACGTGGTCGTTGGCATTCTCTTGGAAGATCGGCACGCCCAGACCGGCGGCCGCATCGGCCAGGGCGAGCGCGGCGTTGAAATTGATCGCGCCGGCCTCGAGCTTCGAGTACTTCGCCTTGAGGTCATACGCGCCGCCGCCGATGTCGAACAGCAGCCGGCCCTGCACGCCGGTTTCCTCGAAGTAATCCACGCAGTCATCGCAGCCGATGACGTGGTTGTCCCACTGGCCGTCGGTCTCGCGATGATAGGCCGAGAGGCTGCCCTTGACCGAGTCCGAGAGGCTGCCGCCGACCCACGCGTTCGCCTTGTAGCTGCTATCGCTGCCGATACCCGCGGACAGGTCGATCCGGGTCTCGTCGGTGGGCTTGCGGGTCGTGAGGATGATGGCCCCGGCCAGCGCATTGCGGCCGTACAGCGCGCTCTGCGGGCCCTTCAGCACCTCGATCTGGGTGATCGCGTTCAGCTCCTGGTTGAGCGCCGTGGGGCTCGTCTGCAGCACCCCGTCGATCACGAGCGCGAAGTTGGTCTCTGAGTCGCGGCCGGTGTTGATGCCGCGGATGTTGACCTGCAGGTCGCCGATTTCGGCGGTCTGCACCTGCGCGAGACCGGGCGAGAGTGCGATGAAGTCCTGCGGGCGCTGGATACCGGCCGTCTGGATCTCGGCTGCCGTGAAGGCATCGACGGTGGCCGGAACATCGAGCAGCACTTCCGCGCGCTGGCGGGCCGTCGTGACGACGACCTCCTGCAAAGCGGTGTCCTGCGCCCGGGCGGGGTCGCCTGCAATGGCGGCAACGACTGCGGCTCCGATCAGGCTGGCGGTGTGGCGGCGATGCCGCTGGACTCGCTGTATGGACATCTTCGAGACTCCCTAGCTGCTTTCTGCCACTGCAGTGGAAGCGCCGTTGGCGCCCCGCCGCCCGGTCGTGCCGATCCTAGCACGCGCATTGACCGTACAAGCAAGTGTTGTTGTCCGGACATTCGCTGCGGTCCCGTCCCGGGACTTGCCGGTGGACACGTGTCGCGATCACGCAACGACGGGGTGCGGCTGGTGGACGCCACGACCGTCGCCGGCCGGCAGCGGAAGCGCCGCGCTGCTAAGATTGAAAGTTCAGTTCAATGGAGGATACGGTGCAGGCCATAGATATCGTTGCTGGAATCTGGACGCAGGACGCCCTTTCCTATCGCCCTGGCTGGCAGGAGGAATTCTTCGCCGGCAAGATGAAATCAAAGACGAGCATGCAGGGCGTATCGCTCGAAGACATGCTGGCGCAGATGGCCGAGGCCGGCATCGAGAAGGCTTTCCTGTTTGCGCCCAAGGCGGGCCGCAAGGGCCTGCCAGGGTCGTTCCACCTGCCGTACGAGGTCGTGGCACGGGCCGTAGAGAAGTACCCGGGGCGTTTCTACGGTCTGGCGGGAGTCGATCCGTTCGAGGGCATGAACGGCGTGCGTGCGCTCGAGGACGCGGTCAAGAACATGGGCTTCATCGGCGCGCACCTCTATCCGCACTGGTTCGATCTGCCGCCCGACCACGCGAAGTACTACCCCTTCTACGCCAAGTGCTGCGAGCTCGGAGTGCCGATCCAGATGCAGGTCGGCCAGTCGATGGTCTACGCGAAGGAGCAGCCGATGCGCAGCGTAGGGCGACCGATCCTGCTCGACGGCATCGCCTGCGACTTCCCCGAACTCAAGCTGATCGGCATCCACGTCGGGATCCCGTGGACCGACGAGATAATCGCCATGGCCTGGAAGCACGCCAACGTGTACATCGGCTCCGACGCGCACAGCCCGAAGTACTGGCCGCAGAGTTTCGTAAACTACATCAACAGCTACGGCCAGGACAAGGTGATGTTCGGCACCGATTTCCCGGTACTCGGCTTCAAGCGCACGATGGACGAGGTGCGGGCGCTCAACCTGCGCCCCGAGCCGCTGCGCAAGTTCCTGCGCGACAACGCGGCACGCGTCTACGGCCTCGACGGCTGAGGCCGCTCCGGTGCAGATCATCGGCACGAATTCGAGTCCGTACACGCGCAAGGTGCGCGTGTGCGCCCTCGAGAAAGGCGTTGCGCACGAATTCGTCGTCGCGAGCCCGATGACGGGCAGCGCGGTAGTGCAGGCCGCCAACCCGCTCGGCAAGGTGCCGGTGCTCGTGCGTGCGGACGGTTCGCGGCTCATCGACTCGCCGCTGATCGCGGCTTACCTCGACGGACTCGCCGCCGAGCCGCGCCTGATCCCCACGGATGCGGCGCTGCGCGAGACCACGCAGCAGATCGAGGCGGTTGCCGACGGGGTGCTCGACGCCGCGCTGCTGGTGCGCGTGGAGTCGTTGCGGCCGACCGCGCAGTACAACGAAGAATGGGTCTCGTGGCAGCTCGGCAAGGTGAACCGCGGGCTCGCGTACCTCAGCGCGCTGCTGTCCGACCGCGAAATGTTCGTCGGCAGCGCCCTGACCCTTGCCGATATCGCGGTGGCGTGCTGCCTGGGCTACCTCGAGTTCCGCCTCCCCGAGCATGAATGGGGTACGCGCTACCCGAAGCTCGCGGCGCACCTCGACGCGCTCTCGCCGCGCGCATCGTTCGCCGACACGGCGTTCGCCTAGTCGGCTCCGGCTGCGACGGTTCCAGCCGCCTGCTCCGCCGTCATGGCGGCACCGCTCGCCAGCAGCGCATCGATCGCCTCCTCCGCCAGGCCTGCCTCGCGGAGCACTT
>Ga0116142_10001390_pt1 | contig 28986 bp, 31 predicted proteins | sample AD_UKC033_MetaG_FD_89785 | JGI IMG/M metagenome (GOLD analysis project Ga0116142, IMG submission 89785) | Active sludge microbial communities of municipal wastewater-treating anaerobic digesters from USA - AD_UKC033_MetaG | ecosystem: Engineered > Bioreactor > Anaerobic > Digestate | place: USA... | reverse complement strand
GAAAAGATGTGGGACAATTACCGCGATCTACTGACCATTGTTCGATCGGATGCCAAACTATCCCCCAAGGGGCCGAATCCGGTTCGCGTTCTGGTTATGCCGGAAACTGCCATTACCTACCATCATCTTGACACGCCGCAGGCGGTCGAGGCCATGCGCGGGGCGTTGATGCATTTCCGCGAGCCGACCTATGTTCTGACCGGTGCGTTGCTCAAGGATACGCATGGGTATCATAACAGTCTGGTTGCGCTGGATCAGGATGTTCACCAGATTTTCAGCTTCGACAAATTCCATCTGGTACCATTCGGCGAATACATTCCGTTCCAGAAATATATTCCCATCGGGCCGATCACGAATTTTTCCGGTTTTGTCGAGGGACCGGGACCGCGAACCGTTATGCTTGATGATATTCCCCCTTTCAGCCCGCTGGTCTGTTATGAGGTTATTTTTCCCGGTGAAGTGACCAGTGACAATCCGCAAAGGCCGGAATGGATCGTCAACGTCACCAATGATGCGTGGTACGGGGTTTCGGCCGGTCCATACCAGCATCTGGCCCATGCTATTTACCGCGCGATCGAGGAAGGTGTTCCCGTCGTCCGCTCGGCCAATACGGGGGTTTCGGCTGTGGTAGACCCCTATGGGCGTCTGGTGACCGTGACCCCGCTTTTGAGCCCTTACAGTGCCGAGAGCCTTCTGCCTCTCCCCGCAGAGGCCCAGCCCCTCTATTCCCGCCTCAAAACTTACTAAATTCTTATGAAAAAGTTGGACTTTTCTGGCTTTTTCATGTAGTTTGGCCGGACAATCCGAATTAAACGGCAAAATACTGAGGTGTCATCATGGGAAATTTTCTTAAGACTCTGGCAATTGGAGCCACTTTTTCTGCATCAGTCGGCTCCGCACAAGCAGGTTCGCCCCCTCGTGATATCTGCATTCTTGATGCTGAAAAGAGTGTTGCCACCATCTATAGCCGTACCGAGGGCAATGAATTTGCGTTCGAACTTAAATCCGCCCGTCTTGTTCGCGGGCGTGATGTTTCTGAAACAGCCGATTATTACTGGGATAAAGCATGGGGGAGACCAGCGAAGCTGGAGCCTCTTACCATTCAGTTCGGGCGCAACGGCAGTTATTCGGCGGATACCTTGATGGCTGCACCGTACCAAAACAGAACAGAGATCGTACCTAAATATGGATCGGCCATACTTGTAAACATTACCGACTGGAAAAGTGGGGGATACGCCGTAGGCACTTGCGAAGAAATCGGCATGAAAGATGGGGAAACCCGTATTTCCGCGCCCATCGTTCAGCCCCTCGGACAATATGGTGCTTTTAAACTGTACGGTCCCGGACAAAGCCGCTAATACAAAACAAAGGGCCGGTACTATCCGGCCTTATTTGTTTCTGGGAAGAATGGTGCGCGCTGAGAGGATTGAACTCCCGACCCACTCGGTGTAAACGAGTTGCTCTACCGCTGAGCTAAGCGCGCATCAGAGATCAGCTTTCTACAAAGTTTTTCGACCAAGATCAAGCGTAAAAAATCACCATAAACCCATAAAAAAACAGCCCGACCACGTGGATCGGGCTGCCAAATCTTTTAGCGTTACAGGGACTAACGTCCGTTAACGGTATCTTTCAGTTCTTTACCTGCTTTGAACTTAGGTTGTTTGGAAGCAGGGATCTTGATGGCTTCACCGGTGCGTGGGTTGCGACCAGTGGAAGCAGCGCGTTTTGCTACAGAGAAAGTTCCGAAGCCGACCAGACGTACTTCGTCGCCTTTTTTCAAGGCTTTGGAGATGCACTCAATCGTTGCTTCGATAGCTTCTTGAGCAGCAGCTTTGGTCATGTCGGTTTTTTTCGCAACGGCTTCAACCAATTCAGATTTGTTCATAGTAACCCCTCGGGTTAGAAAGTTGAGTTAAAAAATAATTCCGCGGACCTCCGCTATCCCTTGAAAATCAAGGTTGGGCAGCGATTCGCAGAATCAATTTTTATGCTCTTTAAACAAAAATCTCAATGACGAATTACACCTTTTTCCCCATTTTCTGCGGTTTTTGGGGATATTTCGTCGATTTTGGCCTCTTTTTCGCTGTTATCCACAGGCTGGATGGGTTCCGGCATGGTCACAAGAGCATGGGACAGCACTTCTTCAATCGTTCCCACAGCCACGATTTCCAAGCCTTTTTTGACGTTTTGAGGGATATCCTCCAAGTCCTTGGCGTTGTCTTTCGGAATCAGAACCTTGGTAATTCCGCCACGCAACGCGGCCAATAATTTCTCTTTCAATCCACCGATCTCAGTAACGTATCCACGAAGGTTCACCTCTCCTGTCATCGCGATATCGCGACGCACTTCAATTCCGGTCAGCGCCGATACAATCGCCGTGACCATTGCCGCGCCGGCAGACGGTCCGTCTTTCGGTGTTGCGCCTTCGGGAACGTGAACGTGGATGTTCATTTCCTTTAAGGCATCATAGGAAATGCCCAATTGGTTCGAGCGTGATTTAATCAGCATCTCGGCCACGGTAATGGATTCTTTCATCACTTCTTTCAGGTTCCCGGTCGTCGAAACTTTGCCGTCTTTACCCGGCATCGTCACCGCTTCAATCGAGAGCAGATCACCACCGACCTCTGTATAGGCCAGACCGTTGACCACACCGATGCGGTTGATCTCTTCGACTTCGCCAAAGCTATAGCGACGGACGCCCGCATATTTGCCAAGATTCTTTGGCGTGATGTGCAGGCTTTCACGTTTTTTCTGGAGGATTTCTTTGGTTGCTTTGCGGCACAGATTTGCCAATTCGCGTTCCAAATTCCGCACACCGGCTTCGCGCGTATAAAAACGGATCAGATCACGCAGGGCGGCATCGGTGATCGAGAATTCTTTTTTCTTCAAACCGGCATTCTTCATTTGCTTGGCAATCAAATGCTGTTTGACGATCTGGAGTTTTTCATCTTCGGTGTAACCGGAAATACGAATGATCTCCATCCGGTCCAGAAGCGGACGCGGCATATTGAGCGAGTTGGCCGTGCAAATAAACATCACGTCCGACAAATCGTAATCCGTTTCCAGATAGTGATCGTTGAAGGTTGCATTTTGTTCGGGATCGAGCACTTCGAGCAGAGCCGAGCTTGGGTCTCCTCTCCAATCCGAAGCCAGCTTGTCGATCTCGTCCAATAGGAAGAGCGGATTCGAGCTCTTCGCTTTTTTCATGCCCTGAATAATTTTACCCGGCATCGCCCCGATATAGGTGCGGCGGTGGCCGCGGATTTCGCTTTCATCACGCACACCACCTAGGGAAATACGCACGAAATTGCGGTTCGTGGCCTTGGCGATTGATTGACCCAACGATGTTTTACCGACACCGGGAGGCCCGACGAGGCACAGGATGGGCCCCTTGAGTTTGTTGGCACGTTGTTGAACGGCCAGATATTCCAAAATCCGGTCTTTCACTTTTTCGAGCGAATAGTGATCGGTATTGAGGATTTTCTCGGCGGCCTTGATATCCTTTTTGACTTTGGTGGCTTTTTTCCACGGGACCGAGAGCAGCCAGTCGAGATAGTTGCGCACGACGGTTGCTTCGGCCGACATCGGCGACATCATTTTCAGTTTTTTCAGTTCACCCAGAGCTTTTTCCTTGGCTTCTTTCGAGAACTTTGTCTGGTTGATGCGTTTTTCGAGTTCTTCCAGCTCGCCTGAACCACCCTCTCCGTCACCCAGCTCTTTCTGAATGGCCTTCATCTGTTCGTTCAGATAATATTCGCGCTGGGTTTTTTCCATCTGGCGTTTGACGCGGCCACGGATGCGTTTTTCAACCTGCAAGACTCCAATCTCGCCTTCCATCAGCGAGAAAATTTGCTCCAAAGCATCAACAACAGTTGGAACTTCGAGGAGTTTTTGCTTCTCTTCAATTTTTAGAGTCAGGTGCGAGGCGATAGTATCTGCGAGTTTCGACGGCTCTTCGATTTGGCTGATCGACACAATGACTTCAGGTGGAATCTTTTTATTGAGTTTCACATACTCTTCAAACTGAGTCACAACCGCGCGAGCCAAAGATTCGAGTTCTGAGGACGAGGTTTTCCCTTCTTCAAACAGAATCGCTTCACCTTCAAGGTACGGATCGGTCGAAGTGAATTTCGAAACACGCGCACGGCGTTCGCCTTCGACCAGAACTTTCACCGTGCCGTCAGGCAATTTCAAAAGCTGCAAGATTGTTCCGACCGTTCCGACATCATATAAGTCGCCCGGCATCGGATCGTCAACCGAAGGGGATTTCTGGGTAACCAGCAGAATCTGCTTTCCCGCATCCATGACTTTTTCGAGGGCTGCCACCGGCTTTTCACGACCGACGAACAACGGCACAATCATATGCGGGAACACCACTATGTCGCGCAGCGGTAGAACGGGGTAATTTTGGGAGGAATCTGTCATTTTAAAACCGAGCATGAGACGACCTTTAAGGAATCTTGATCCAAGTTAGAGCATATACTGTGTAGCTTAACCAATTGGTTAATGCGACCCAAAAAACAAGGGGCAAGTCGATCAAATTGCCTAAAATTCGATCAAATATGGCTAATTCTGATAAAAAATGGCCTCTTTTAGGCCATTTTTGGGGGTAAACAACCCTAATAATAGCGAGTACGCCTATTATTTATCGGTTTTTGGCTTCACGTCGTCGCGGGATTTGACAACGTGGTCGACCAGACCGAGGTCTTTGGCTTCATCTGCCGAGAGCCATTTGTCACGGTCCATCAGTTCTTCCAGAAGTTTGTATTTCTGGCCGGTGTGGGTGACATAGGCTTCGGTCAGGATCTTTTTCAAACGGATGATCTCCTGAGCCTGAATTTCGATGTCCGAGGCCATCCCCTGCGCTCCACCAGATGGCTGGTGGATCATGATGCGGGAATTAGGCAGGCAGAAACGTTTTTCCTTGGCGCCCGCCATCAGCAGGAACGAGCCCATAGAGCAAGCCTGACCGATACAGACGGTGGCCACGTCCGGCTTGATATATTGCATCGTGTCGTACATCGCCAAACCGGAGCTAACCACGCCCCCCGGCGAGTTGATATAGAAGTAGATGTCCTTAGTCGGGTTTTCAGACTCAAGGAACAGCAGCTGGGCACAGATCAGCGAGGAGACGTTATCGTTCACTCCGCCGACAAGGAAAATGATGCGCTCTTTCAACAGGCGCGAATAAATATCAAACGCGCGCTCACCACGGTTGGTTTGCTCGATCACAGTCGGAACGAGGTAGTTATTGTAAACGTCAATCGGGTCGCGGTCTCTCATTTTATTGCCTTTAAGAATAGTCGAATCAGAGGGTGGGTTTAATAGAACGGGTCAAGATTAGCCCGTGAGGTGGGATGTTGCAAGGGTCGAGCTGCTGATTTTACATTGCCATAAACAAAAACCCCCGACGTGCATCGGGGGTTTAACTTTTTATCCTATTTCTTTTTAGCTGCCGCTTTTTTCTTAGGCTTGGCGGCCAATTCCCCATCCTCGTCTTCGGCGGTCAAGTCGTCAATCGAGACTTCCTTGTCCGAGACTTTAGCTTTGGTCAGGATGAAATCCACAACCTTGTCTTCGTAGATCGGGGCGCGGAAGGATTCGATCACTTGCGGGTTTTTGGAATAGAATTCCAGAACCTGTTGCTCTTGGCCCGGGAACTTACGAGCTTCGGCATAGATCGCTTTGTAGAGCTCTTCCTGAGAGACTTCAATTGTGTTGGCTCGGCCGATTTCAGCCAGAACCAGCCCCAAACGCACGCGACGCTCGGCAATCGGTTTCAGTTCGTCTTTATCCGCGTCGGTGATGTCTTCCCCAGCTTGTTTCTTCTCTTGCTCCATCTGGCGGACGATGGCGTTGTATTCCATCTCGACCATTGACGGTGGCAGGTCGAAGCTGTGGTTTTCATCAAGAACATCAAGCAAAGCTCGTTTCAGGCGCAAACGAGAAAGTTGGTCGTAGTCTTTCGAGATTTCTTTGACCACAGCGTCTTTCAATGTATCGACATTTTCAAAGCGTAATTTTTGGGCCAGAGCATCGTCGATCTTCACGTCTTCCGGTGTGCGGAGTTCCTTGATATCGACATGGAAGATGGTCGGCTTGCCTGCGAGTTCTTTCACACCGTAATCTTCGGGGAAGGTTACATCTACATCCACGTGATCGCCGACTTTGTGGCCGATCAGCTGGTCTTCGAAACCGGGGATCAATTGACCGCTGCCCAGTTCGACATTCATGTCATGGCCGGACATGCCCGGAAGTTCAACTCCGTCTTTGGTTTTGCCGTGGAAATCAACGACGCACACATCGCCGGTTTTGGCTCCACGAGCTTCTTCAACCTTCACGAAATCGCGGTTGTTTTTTGCGATATTTTCAAGCGTTTCCTGAATGACTTTGTCCTCGACTTTGGCAACCGGTTTTTCAACGGCTACTTTCGCAAGGTCCATGACCGCGAAAGTCGGCAGAACTTCAACTTTCATCGTATAGGTCAGGTCTTTGTTCTCGTCGAATTCTTCGCCGTCTTTCAATTCGATTTTCGGCTGCATGGCCGGACGGATTTCTTTTTGCTTCAGAGCGTCGGACGCCGTTTCCTGAACCAGCTTGTCGAGCACGTTGCCCAAAATCATCTGGCCGTAATGTTTCTTCAGAACAGGCATCGGGATTTTGCCCGGACGGAATCCGTCGATTTTGGCGCGCTGGCCATAAGCCACGAGTTCGGTTTCAACCTTTTTCTTAATGGCTGTGGAAGGAACCACAACCTCGATCTCTCTGGTCAACCCTTCTTCTTTCAAAACAGATACTTGCATTCTTTTCTTCACTTTCCAGTTTAATATTTATGGTGCGGATGAAGGGATTTGAACCCCCACGCCGTAAGGCGCCAGATCCTAAGTCTGGTGCGTCTACCAGTTTCGCCACATCCGCGGAAACAGCCCCGTCTTTTAGCGCAGAACGACTACCAAGCCAAGGGAAAACTATAGGATTGCAGGATTATTCGTCAGTAGAGGAGTCTTCTTCCTCTCCGTCATCCGCCAGAAATTTCAGAACCGATGGTATTTCACTGGCGAGGTCTTCGGAAATCATACCGGGGCCGGCCAATTCCGAGGCCTTTCCGTGCATCCACACGGCGGCGCAAGCGGCTTCGAACGGCGTCAGAACGCGACGTGCCGCGAGGCCCGCAACCATGCCCGCCAGAACATCCCCTGTTCCCGCGGTGGCCAGCCACCCTGAACCGGTCGTATTGACGACTGCACGGCCATCGGGCGCGGCGACAACCGTGTCGGCCCCTTTGAGGACGATGATCGCTCCGGTCTTGGCGGCGGCGGCGGCGGCGCGTTCGACTTTGCTACCGTGGAAATTCGGGAAGATACGCTCAAACTCGCCTTCGTGCGGGGTCAGGATGCAATGCTTTCCTAGAGTTTTATAAAATGTTTTTACGTCGTCTTCAAAAATGGATAGCGCATCTGCATCCAGAACGCACAGGCGCTGCGGGTCTGACACAGCGGTTGCATCGAACACAACTTTCTTGAGAGCTGCAGCATGATCAAGCCCCGCGCCCGGTCCAATCAGGATGACGTTGCGGCGCGGGTCTTTGTAATGCTCCTTGAAGCGGGCCATCTCAACCGACGGCTCGATCATCAGAGAAGGCGATGCCAAGCGATAGGATGTCAATGTATCTGGGTGGGCGGCCACGGTGACCAGCCCTGCGCCGACCCTCAGTGCCGCCATGGACGCCAGTGCGGATGCCCCCGTCATCACCCTCCCCCCCAGAACCACCACATGACCATGGTGATATTTATGGGTCCACAAGGCTTTGGTCGAGGCGTCTTCCTGCCATCCGTGGGAAGGGTCGTTTTCTTTCAGAATGGTTTTGCCGTAGGGCTTTAGGACTTCATCGGGAATTCCGATATCCGCCACAACAATCTCTCCGCACGCCAGACGGCCCGGCATCAGGACATGGCCGATTTTTTTGCGGAAAAATGTAATGGTTAAATCTGCCTGCGGTGTGCAGGGCTGGCATTCCCCCGTATCGGCGTTTAGACCCGACGGTACATCAATCGCGACAATCGTACAGGGGGAGTGTTGCAGACTGAATAAAATTTCCTGTGCATCTCCCGTGATCTCGCGTTCCAGTCCAGTTCCGAAGATCGCATCAACGACGATTCCGTCCTCAGGCAGTCGCAGTTCGTCGAGCGGGATAATATCATCATTCCATTCGTCGGCAGCGCGGGCGGTCAGCCCGTCAAGTTCCTGGCGCTCCAGCTTGCACGAAACCGTGACGTCCCATTTCTTTTTCTTGAGTTCGGCGGCGACAATGAATCCGTCCCCGCCATTATTGCCGGCCCCGCAAATTACCAAAACAGGTTGTTTTTCATACCGTTCACGGATCGATTCGGCCACGGCCTTTCCGGCCTTTTGCATCATGGAATACAGGGTAACCTTTCCGCCTATTGCGTCAGATTCGGCCTGCTTCATCTGTTTAACGGAGAGAATCTCGGTGCTCATGGTTAAAAATAATGACCGAAATTAACCCTTTTGTATAGTGCGTCTTTGGCATGTGTGTTTTTAGGAGAAAGCGGGACGACCGATGGGACTCGAACCCCTGCGTGCTGATTGCACGCACTTTTTATATAAACGTGGGTTCGAAAAGCTTTGAAAAATGGGGCGACCGATGGGACTCGAACCCACGACAACCTGGACCACAACCAGGGGCTCTACCAACTGAGCTACGGCCGCCATTTGGACAGACGGGCTTTATGCTAAAAATTGTTGATTTTGTCTATAGAAAAATGAGAATCCTGTGGACGCCTGTTTAGGGCCGTGCTAAGTACCCATAAAATTCAGGCATAACAGTCCTGCGTTTTTTGCATATACCAACTTTAACGAGGGTAATCCATTATGACCGCCTCCTCTGCTCTTCACTTCAAAAGCAATTCCGATTTCCTGAAATATCTGAAGGAAAACGAGATTCAATACGTCGATTTTGTGTTCACTGACCTGCGTGGCAAACAGCAACACACCGCCCAGCATATTTCGACCATCGCCGAAGATTTACTGCTAGAGGGGATTTACTTCGATGGATCGTCGATTGCCGGATGGAAGAGCATTAATGAGTCGGACATGATCCTGTTGCCAGATATTACGAAGGTTGCACTCGATCCTTTCTCGGCGCAGCCGACCGTCAAGATTTTCTGTTACGTTCTCGAACCTTCGACCCGCAAACCTTATGAACGCTGCCCACGCTCTGTTGCCAAAGCCGCCGAGGCTTATGTCTCAACTTCAGGGGTTGGCGACAAAGCGTTCTTTGGACCGGAAGCCGAATTTTTTGTGTTCGACGATGTAAAATACAAAGTCAGCATGAACAAAGTGTCCTATGAAATTGATTCCGTCGAAGGCCCATATAACACCGATAAAGCTTATGAGAGCGGCAACCTCGGCCACCGTCCGCGCGTCAAGGGCGGCTATTTCCCTGATGCCCCGGTTGATACGGGGGCCGACCTGCGCGGTGAAATGCTTTCTGTCCTCGCGGGCATGGGTGTTGAAGTAGAAAAGCATCACCACGAGGTTGCTCCATCGCAGCATGAACTCGGGATCAAATTCTCGACGCTCCTCGATTGTGCCGACAATATGCAGCTTTATAAATATGTCGTTCATAACGTCGCTGCGGCCTACGGCAAATCGGCAACCTTTATGCCGAAACCCATTTATGGCGACAACGGTTCGGGGATGCACGTTCACCAATCTGTCTGGAAAGGATCGACCCCCGTATTCGCCGGCGACGGCTATGCAGGATTGTCCGAAACCGCTCTCTTTTACATCGGCGGGATCATCAAACATGCACAGGCTTTGAACGCGTTTACCAACCCGTCGACCAACAGCTATAAACGCCTCGTCCCCGGGTATGAAGCGCCTGTTCTTTTGGCCTATTCTTCACGCAACCGTTCGGCGTCGTGCCGCATTCCGTTCGCGGCGTCGCCCAAGGCCAAACGTGTTGAAGTCCGTTTCCCTGACCCGACCGCCAACCCGTATCTCGGTTATGCCGCGATGCTGATGGCAGGCCTTGACGGGATCAAAAACAAAATCCATCCGGGCGAGCCGCGCGACAAAGACCTATACCATCTTCCCCCGGAAGATCTGGCCAAGGTTCCAACCGTGTGCGGATCGCTGCGTCAAGCGCTTGAGGCTCTTAAGGCCGACCACGAGTTCCTGTTGGCCGGCGGAGTGTTCTCGCAAGATTTGATCGATGCCTATATAGATTTGAAAATGGGCGAAGTCGAAGCATTCGAAACCATGCCACACCCGATCGAATACGATATGTACTATTCGTCGTAATCATACCCCTTTTACTGCGTACCCAGCCCCCGCTCTCACCGGCGGGGGTGTTTTTTTGCAAAAAAAACGGGCCGGAAAATTCCAGCCCGTTTTGAATTTTGTATAACGGTAGAAGCTTAACGCTTGACCCACTGTTTTGCACGACGTGCTTTGTGGAGACCGATTTTCTTACGTTCAACCGCACGGGAGTCACGGGTCAGGAGACCGGCAACTTTGAGCGGGCTTCGCAAATCAGGCTCGTAATATTGCAGGGCACGGGAAATGCCGTGACGGATTGCACCGGCTTGGCCTGATAGACCGCCACCTTCGACCGTGCACATTACATCAAACTGGTTGACGCGGTTCACGATGAGGAACGGTTGGTTGAGGACGAGCAAATGGGTTTTACGACCGAAGTAAACTTCCTGATCGCGGCCATTGACAATGACCTTGCCTGTGCCGGGTTTAATCCAGACACGGGCGGCTGCCTCTTTACGGCGACCTGTTGCATAGGCACGACCTTGAGCGTCGATTTTTGGTTCGCGTTTGGCTTCGTCAGCAGAAACTACTTCTTGAAGGTTTTCGATTTTCGCCATGGTGCTTAACCTCTTTGTTTATTCTTGGGGTTCATTGAAGCAACATCCAGAACTTCCGGATTTTGAGCTTCGTGCGGGTGGCTTGCGCCTGCGTAGACGCGCATATTGCCGAGGCACTTGCGACCCAGAGGACCTTCGGGAAGCATACGCTCGACGGCCTTCATGATGACGCGCTCAGGGTGCTTGCCATCAAGGATTTGCGCACGGGTGCGTTCCTTGATCCCGCCCGGATAGCCGGTGTGCCAGTAAAATTTCGTGCCTTCACGTTTGTTGCCGGTCAGGACTACTTTGTCAGCGTTGATAACGACCACATAATCACCCGTATCCATGTGCGGGGTGAAAGAAGGTTTGTGTTTGCCGCGCAGACGCATGGCGAGGATCGAGGCCAAACGCCCCAGAACCAGCCCTTCGGCATCGACGACAATCCATTTCTTCTGAATGTCAGAAGGCTTGGCGGAGAAGGTTTTCATTGCCTTTATTCCTTGGTTGTTGTGTTTGTTCGGATGCGTTTGTATCCAAAGCCCAGCGCGGCGTCAAGAAAAATAAACACACGCCATTTTTGATTTTTTGTTTATTTTCAGATGGTTAGATATTTGTGGTATTATGATACCTGCACTTTTTAAACCAATTCCCCGTCCATCCACTGCGCATAGGGGGCGAAGATATCCGTAATCGGAAGTTTGAGGATACACGGGACGTCATAGGAATGGAGTTCGGCGACGCGGCCTTCAACTTTATTAAAATATTCATCGCGGGTTTTGACGATCAGGACGACTTCCTCGGCCTTGTCGACTTTACCCTTCCAGTGAAAATAGGACGTGATCGCTGCTGTGATATTTCCGCAAGCGGCCAGACGTTCTTCCAGCAGGGTCAGAAGGATTTTTTCTGCTTCGTCTTTCGATGCACAAGTGATGTAAATCATGCAATAGGACATTGGGCATTTCCTTTCCTGTCCGGCTCATCTATCTTTCTATAGGATTGAGAGGAATTTGCCTAGATGGATACCCTGACCCATATGGCTGTTGGCGCCGCGATCGGGCAAGTGATCGGGTACAGCATAGGTTATAAAAAACTCGGCAGCAAAGCGTTGCTGGCAGGGGCTGTGGGCGGGTTTGTTCCCGACCTTGATATTTTCATTGCGCCTGTTGCCGAAGCCCTTGGCCATCATGACGAGTTTATGGGGTGGAAATATCACCGTCATTTTACCCACTCGCTGTGGTTCGGACCAGTGCTGGGGTCTCTTTTGGGATGGGCGGCGTGGCGCCATTACGGGCGGCAGGCCGGACATTTATGGCCGTGGATTGCCATTCTTGTTCTGGGATTTCTGGCGCATCCGCTGCTTGATTTTTGTACGATTTACGGCACACAGTTGCTGGCACCGTTTAGCAATCACCGTTTTTACATTTCTGCAGTCAGCATTATTGATCCGGTTTTTACCCTGCCTTTGCTGTTGGCGGTTCTCTTATCTCTGTTTTCATGTTTCAGACCTTGCGCAAAGGGAACTGCGATTTTTGCCCTCGGCTTTTCACTGATCTATCTGGCTTACGGGTATTATTTGAACACCAAGGCCGAGGCGATTGCGCGGACGCAACTGGCGGAACAGAAAGTTTCCTATGACCGTCTTGACGCCTATACCACCATTTTCCAACCGTTCCTGAGGCGCGTCGTCGTCTGGCAGACTGACAATGTGTTGCGCGTGGGGTTTGTGTCCACTTTCTCCCCCTCCCCTATTTTTTGGACCTGCAAAGCACAAGTTCCCGAGGATATGAGACAACAGGTCTTGGCCACCGATCAGGGAAAGATTTTCGACTGGTTTTCAATCGGAACACTCAATATGGCATGGGACGAGTCCGGTCAGCGGATTGTCGTAACCGATGCGCGGTATGGCGTGCCCGGGCCTTCGGTGTTCGGGTGGTGGGGCCTTGAGTTTCTCAAAAACGATGACGGGACACTTCGTTATATGGGTAAAATGCGGGTGGAGCGGGATGCCAGTTGGACAGTCATCGGGCAATTATTCAGGGCCAGTTACGGGCTGCCCAATAATTTCCTGCCCAATGCAGATGAGGGCTGTTCAAACTAGGGGCTTCGTTCTATTTTACTGGCAACTCTAGAGGTTTTACGATGAAACAGATTTTCTCCCTTTCCCTTCTCGGTTTTTCGGCGGTGGCACTGATGGCATGCGCCGCGTCCAATCCGGAAATTTTGCGTGTCCAGACCATTACGCCCGAGCAGGCGTCGATGTGTACCTTTAAGGGAGATGTGTATAGCGAAGCGCCCTATTACGGCGTCTTTACCGGTACGACGCAAGACAAACTGATCGAGCTTGGCAAAGAATCAACTCTCCGTCTCGGCGCGTCGCATTTCCTCCCCACTCTGCCCGTCCGCAAAGGCAGTAAAATGGTGATGCAGGGCAAGGCGTATAATTGTCCGTAGAAGGTTCGAATACTCTATCATTCATTTACAAAAAAAGCCCCCTAAAGGGGCTGTTTTTGTAAATGGTCGGAGTGAAAGGATTCGAACCTTCGACCCCTTGCTCCCGAAGCAAGTGCGCTACCGGGCTGCGCCACACTCCGACACGAGTAGTAAGTAAATCCGGTAAAAAATGTAAATTGGTCGGAGTGACAAGATTCGAACTTGCGACCCCTTGCACCCCATGCAAGTGCGCTACCGGGCTGCGCCACACTCCGACGTGAGGGGATTTCTAGTCGATCTCCCCTTATAAATCAACTCTTTTATAGCTTTTGAAGTCAGGCGGCCTGCGTGTCGTCGGACAACAGGGCGCGGACCTGTTCGCGCATTTCCAGCAATTCATCCAGAACCGATTGCAAAACTTCGGCCTGCACCTTTTCAGGTTTGGCGGATGGGGCTGCTGCAGCGGGTTGTTTATCCTGAACCTTGATCTGCGGCAGGTTTTGTCCGTGGGCCTGCGTTTTCTGTTCCGGCTGTTTTTGCTCCATCATCACTTGTGATTTGCTGGTGCCTTTCAGAAGTTTCTGAACGCCCTTGATGGTGTATCCCTCGACATACAGAAGCGAATGGATCTTTTTTACCATCGCCACATCTTCGGGGCGATAGTAACGGCGACCACCGCCGCGTTTCATCGGCTTGATCTGTGAAAATTTTGTTTCCCAAAACCGCAGGACGTGTTGCTGAACTTCCAACTCATCAGCGACTTCGCTGATGGTACGGAATGCGGATTCGGATTTGGACTCGTTACTCATCATCTGTCTCATTGCTTGTTAGAATGCCGTTCATCCTGTCCTTGAGGACATGAGAGGCTTTGAATACGAGAACGCGGCGCGGGGTGATCGGCACCTCGACTCCCGTTTTGGGGTTGCGTCCTATACGTTCACCTTTTTGGCGCAAACTGAAGCTACCGAAAGATGAAATCTTGACAGTCTCCCCGCGTATCAGTGCATCGGTGATCTCTGAAAGAACCTGCTCGACGAGCGAGGCCGACTCATTACGAGACAACCCCAGTTCCTTGTAGATCTCTTCTGCCAGATCCGCGCGAGTAATAGTGCGATTACTCATCCCAATCCCATTCTTTTGTTATGTGAGACTTTTAGACTAGACATTTTTCAGCCAGACGTCAATCATTCGCAGCTCAGGAAATCCACAAAAAACCGATTCATTTCAAGGGGGTAGGTGCAATTGCTCATTCCCGCCACACAGGTATAATTTTATTGACATATTAACATTTACGACTGATAATAATTGGTGTCATCAGTTTAGAAAGCCAAGGATTCCGCCATGCCAATTACCAAGGACGTTATGACCTCCATTTTCGCCATTGCCGTTGGGGCATCGCCTGCCGCCGCCGGAGAGCTCAAGCCCTCCTCTGATAACCTGTTGTACGGCGGCAATGTTACTGATTGTTCGATTGCACCCAGCAAAACCGCCGGAGAAAAGAAAACACTGACCTGTCAGCAAGACGGCGAAACCAAAAAGATCGGCATTACCGAAGTCGTCAGCAAAAGAATTGGCGGCGACAAAGCTGAGATCGGACTTGGAGTCAAAAACGATGTTGTAACATCCTACATTACTATTGGCGGTATGTTCATGGCGGCAAAGTCGGAAAATTGCAGCGACATCCGTTCACCACATCCCGAGCAAGGCGATATGGATATGTTCGGACTCAATTCTCTTTCCGCAAAAGTCTGTGGCCCGAACCCACGACAGTAAAATTTCCTAGAAACGGATCAGGGCCGCTCCCCACGTGAGTCCGCCGCCCAGAGCTTCGAGCAGCAGGAGCTGACCGCGCTGGATACGGCCATCACGGACGGCGGTGTCCAGCGCCAGCGGGATGGAAGCGGCCGAGGTATTTCCATGCTTATCCACAGTTACGACAACTCGCCCCATATCCATGTCAAGTTTTTCTGCCGTTCCGGTGATAATCCGCAAGTTCGCCTGATGCGGAACCAGCCAGTCGATTTTGTCTGGCGTAATTTTGTTTTTGGTTAGGACTTCCTCGACAATATCGGCCATTAAATTGACTGCGTTTTTGAAGACTTCCTTGCCGTGCATGACGATATGCCCTGCCGTGCCGGTCGTTGAAACGCCGCCACTGGTGTGAAGCAGGTCATTCAATTTTCCATCGGCATAAAGGTGGGTTGATAGAATTCCGTTTTCCGCATTTTCGGATTTTTCCAAGATCACGGCCCCTGCCCCGTCACCAAACAGCACGCAGGTGGTGCGGTCATTCCAGTCGAGCAGTGATGACATTTTTTCTGCGCCGATCACCATAATCCTATTCATCGCGCCCGATTTAATCATCGCGTCGGCCACTGAGAGCGCGTAGATGAAACCGGAGCATACAGCCTGAACGTCGAATGCGGGGCCGGGTTTCATGCCCAAGGCCGCCTGAACTTTTACAGCGACCGAAGGAAAAGATTCATCGGGCGTGGTGGTGGCCACAATCACACCGTCAATCTCTTCGGGTTTAAGCCCTGATGCAGTCAATGCATTTTGCGCGGCGTGAATGGCCAGACCGGATGTCGGTTGACCTTCGGCGGCGATATGGCGTTCGTGAATTCCCGTACGCTGGACAATCCAGTCGTCACTTGTATCGACTATTTTTTCAAGATCGGCGTTGGTGAGAACTTTGTCCGGCAAGTAGGAACCGGTGGCACGGATAACGGAGGAGACGGACATCAGGACGCCTTCTCCTGCGGCATTGCAGATTTCAGGTTAAGCTGTTCTTCCTGTGTCATGACTTCGGCAATTTCGGCGGCCACGCGAACATTGAAATTGCGGGCGGCCAATTGTGCGGCATATTTGATCGCGTTGGCAAAGCCGACTTCGTCCATTCCGCCGTGACTTTTAACGCAAACACCGTTCAATTTAAGGAACATTCCGCCGTTATAGTAACGCGGGTCCATTTCATTCTTGAGGGACATCAGCGCCCCCTTCGCCAGAAACGCACCAAGCATGGCCAAAGGCGATTTTTTAAGAGATTTTTTCAGCATATCGCCAATCAGTTTACTGACACCTTCGGCTGTTTTCAGCGCGACGTTGCCGGTAAATCCATCAGTTACCACCACATCGACTTTGCCCATCGGAATGTCATTGCCTTCGACAAAGCCGACATATTTTCCGGGGAATTTGATTTGCGACAGGATTGTCGCGGCCATTTTGATCTCGTCATGACCTTTCATATCTTCCGACCCGATATTCAGCAGGCCCACAGTCGGCTGTTCGTGACCACGCACAGCGCGGGAATACACTGATCCCAGAATCGCAAACTGAACCAGCATTTCAGAATCGCATTCAAGGTTTGCTCCCAGATCGAGCATCACCGTTTCCCTGCCCATCGTCGGGAGCAAGCTTGCGATTGCGGGACGTTCAATTCCCGGCAAGCATTTCAAAACCATTTTGGCCATCGCCATCAGCGCGCCTGTATTGCCACCCGATACCACACAATCGGCCTGCTTTTCCGCTACGGCATTGATCGCGAGACGCATGCTGGAATTGCGGCCATTGCGCAAAGCTGCGGCGGGTTTTTCATCGGCGGTAATAAAATGGTCGGTATGGATGATTGTCGAAGCCTGCTCAACTGCAGGGAATTTATCAAGTAGAGGTCTGATTTTTTGCTCGTCGCCAAAAATCATAAACCTGAGCGACGGATTTTCAGACAACGCCAGAGCGGCCCCGGGGATTACCGCATCCGGCCCCTTGTCACCCCCCATTGCATCCAATGCTATCGTCAGTACTCCTGACATGCGCGTCCTTTTCTGAGAACAAGAAACAATTCAGGCCCTATTCGCTCAACAGGGCCTGATTCGAAACAATAAACTCTTCTTACTTGGAGTCAATGACCTGGCGGCCACGGTACATACCGGTCTTCAGATCGACATGGTGACGGCGAACAGGCTCGCCGGTGGTTTTGTCTTCCACCCAGTTGGTGGTGTCCAGAGCGTGGTGCGCGCGGCGCATATCGCGGGCGGATTTCGATGTTTTCTTCTTAGGTACTGCCATAATCGTACTTCCGGTTAATTATTATTCTGTAGGGCGTCCTTGTACCCAAAAAGGGATGGCTTTGCAAGGAAAAATAAAGTTTCCACTTTTATCCCTCTATTTAGTCCTTCGGACGCCAGCTTTTCAGGGCGGCAAAAGGGTTCAGCCGCAAAGATCCTTGGGGGGTGGCTTCTTCTTTTTCGTTGCCTTCTAATTTTACAGAATCCGATTTCGGGTAAGGGTTAATGGCCAAAGACAGGTATTGAATCACCAATTCGGCCACATCGATCGCCCCTTCGCTCATCGGTTCCGGATCGTCTTTTTCCTCCATAATCGGCAGCTCTTCGGACTCCATACGGGCTTTTTGCTCGTGCTGGGCCTTGGTGAAGGATGCGGCGCGCTCGTAGTCGGCGTACCAGGCGGCAAAATCGTCTTCAATGTGGGATTCGACAGGTTGAAGCGTCACCACGCATTCCTGAACCACGTCGGCGGACAAGTGTCCGTCAACTTCAAGGATATGGCCGCTGTTCTGCGGCACGAGGTGCAGTTTGGCTTCCAGACGGTCCAAGGACTTTACGCCCAGACGTTTGGCAATGGCTTCGCACTCATTTTCGTTGGCGGCCAATTTGACCCATTGCCCGCCTTCGGGAACGGAGTCGGCCCGAACACTATGGGACCATTCTTTATTGCTATGCAGCTTGCTTGTAGTCATTTCTTTCCTGTGATGTCGATGTTGGGACGGGAGAAAAATACACTCTTCCCATCCAGAAATCCGAGAGCCCCTGTTTATCCAGCTTATCTGCGCAACCCTGCACATAGTCTGCCATAACATCCAGCTGGGCGGCGTGCGGCTCGGCAACTTTGCCGTACATATTGCGGATCAGGGCATGTTTGATTTCGCCGCTTCCCGATTTCAAAGCCTCGTCATAGGCAAAGGTCCTGCCTTTAAATGATTCCATCATTTTTTTGACGCGGCGAGGAACTGCCAGATCGCCTACTCCCATTTCGCGCAAGGACCAATCGAGGTTGCGAAACATGACATCAAACAGAGTCTGAGCCAGCACGCGCCCTTCCTTGCCCATATCGGGTTTGCACAGGCGGTTAACCACCAGTCCTACATGAAGTGTCAAAATTTCAAACCGGCCTTCGACCGTATCGGGAACCATGCCGTCCTTGTAAAACCATTTCTGTCTGGATGCGTCCATAATCAGGTCATAAAGGTTGCGCGCCGTTTCCAGCGTCGTCCGTCTTTTTGATTGCAGAAAACCGAACATTTTCTTCTCCCCGAATATTCTCTTTTTGCGTGAATGGCCCGACCATACCAATTTCCGCGCCTTACGGGAAGAAAATTCGACATTTCTTGTAATTTTCTTTCTTGCGGGGACATCCTCACTCCCCCTTGCCTTTTCATCGGTTTCACACTACGACTCATAGGTATGAAAACACACGCTTTTTCCGTTCTTTCCCTGTTGATCCTGATTGCCGGATTGTCGGCCTGCACGCCGCAAGTCGCCACGCGCGGCAATCTGCTTGAAGATTACCAAATGAAGGAAATCCTGCCCGGCATCGATGGCAAGGATGAGGTCATGCGCAAAATCGGGTCGCCGACCACAGTGGCTCCGTTTGATGACAATGTCTGGTACTACATGGGCCAGCGCACGGAGAAAAAAGGAATCCTCGATCCCAAAATCACGCAAGAGCGGATTGTGGTTGTGTCCTTTGACGCCACAGACGGTAAAGTCGACAATGTTGTTGAACGCAAGGACGGGCGCGAGGATGTTCCCATTGTCCAGCGCAAGACCCCGACGTCAGGCAACGAATTTACCTTTATCCAGCAGATGCTCGGTAATGTCGGCAAATTCAACAAGGCTCCTGAGTCTGCCGCGCGTACTGCCGGCGGCGATATGGGCCGTTAATAGCAGCCAGTTATTCTTTTTCAAACACACCGACGATTTCGGAATGGGTTGACCACGTGAACTGGTCGACCATTTGAGCCGTTTTGAATTTGTATCCGCCCGCTGTCAGGATTTTGGCGTCACGGGCAAAGGTTGCGGGATTGCACGATACACCGATAATTAACGGCACAGAAGATTTGGAGAGTTTCTGGCATTGTTCTTTAGCCCCTGCCCTTGGCGGGTCAAATACAACAGCGCTGTAGTCGCGCAGTTCGCGAGTGCTCACCGGTTCCTTGAACAGGTCGCGCCATTCGGCGGAGAAACGGGCGTTGCCTTTGGCAGCCTCAGCCAGCGTTTCAGCCATCTGACGCTCTCCCTCGACTGCGTGGACGGAATATCGTTCCAATATATGTCCTGCAAAAGTTCCGCATCCGGAAAACAGGTCGGCTATTTTATCTTTTTTGCCCAGCTTGCGGGACGAGAGCGCCGACATCACAGCGCCAACCAGTGCGGCCTCTCCCTCTTTCGAGGGTTGAAGGAATGCGCCTGCGGGCACTTCGACATTCAATGCTCCACTGGTTTTTTTGAGGGCCACCATGCGCACTTGGGTAACGGGCACAGCGAAGGTGTCTTTCCTGAAACTCACGCGTGCAAAATCGCAAGCTTCGGCGAGGCGGGCGATTTGTCCGGTTTGTCTGGCTCCGGTTTCGTCTAGTCCTGTAATCACGCAATCAAGCAGATCATTGTCCGCTTCCTGAACCATCACATCGAGCGAGGTTCCTTTGTGCACCAGACCTTCCATTGCGGTCGGCAAAATCCCGATCAGTTTTTCAAGGCGGGGAGAGAGGATCTCGCATGACGAGATTTCAACGATCTCATGCGAGTGATATTTGTTGAATCCCAGCGTAATTTTTTCCGTATCGCGCTTGACGGTGAAGGTGGCGCGGCGCCGTGTCCCCTTGCTCACAAAAACCGCGGGCAGCCATTCTTTCGGGGCGAGGCCGTTTGAGGCGATCAGGTCGCGGACTTGCCCTTCTTTCCATGCACGGTATTTTTCTTCCGTGATGTGTTGAAGCTGGCATGAGCCGCACTCTTCAAAATGCGGGCAAGGTGGCGCGGTCAAATCCGAGTTGGGAAAATCAGTTTCAGGGAGGCGAGTCATTTATTTCTTTTCTTCCAATTCTTTTTTTACCTGATCGAATTCAGCACGGAGTTTTCCGATTTCCACCATTGCCGAGTCTTGTAGCACTTCTTCCGGCAGACCGTATGCGCCTTTTTTCGTTTCTTTGCATTCGATGATGCGCGCGGGGTTGCCGACTGCGGTGGCACCATCCGGCACATCGAAGGTCACAACGGCATTCGCGCCAATCTTTGCCCCTGCGCCGATACGGACATTGCCCAGAACTTGTGCGCCCGCGCCAATAACCGCATTGTCAGCAACAGTCGGATGGCGTTTACTGCCGACTCCTTTGCCGCCTTTGCCGCCCAGTGTGACGCCGTGATAGATCAGAACATTATCTCCGATGACCGATGTCTCGCCGATCACGACACCCATGCCGTGGTCGATAAACAGGTTTCCTCCGATCTTTACGCCCGGATGAATTTCGATTCCTGTAAAAAAACGTCCAAGGTGGGAGATAAACCGCGCCAGCGAACGAAGATTGTTCTTCCACATAAAATTGGCGAGCTTGTGGAACCCCAGAACATGAAATCCGGGGTAAGAGAAGAGTACCTCGAATGTCGTCGGGTTGGCCGGATCGCGGTCCCGTATGGATTGAATCAAGCTGTTACTCATTTTTTATTGCCCCAGCCCTTCGAAGAGTTGGGTGGATAAATACCGTTCGGCAAAGGACGGCACAATCACCACGATAGTTTTTCCGGCATTGTCGGGGCGCGCCGCCAATTGCATTCCCGCCCAGATCGCCGCGCCGGATGAAATCCCAACGGGAATGCCTTCGGCTCTGGCTACATAACGGGCCGTGGCGAAGGCATCGTCGTTCGTCACTTTGATGATACCGTCGATCATGTTTCTGTCGAGAATGGAAGGAATGAACCCTGCCCCGATCCCCTGGATTTTATGGGGCGCAGGCGCACCGCCGGACAATACGGGGCTATCCAACGGTTCGACGGCAATGGCCTGAACGGACGGTTTGCGTTCCTTCAAAACCTGTGCAACACCTGTGATTGTCCCTCCTGTGCCGACACCTGCCACCAGAATATCAACCGCGCCGTCTGTATCATTCCAGATTTCCTCGGCGGTTGTCCGGCGGTGGATTTCGGGATTGGCGGGGTTGTCGAATTGTCCGGGCATAAAGCCATCGGGCATTTCGAATAACAATTCTTCCGCTTTGGCGATAGCCCCGCTCATTCCCAGTTCTTTGGGCGTGAGAACAAGTTCCGCGCCCAACAGCGCCAGCATTTTGCGCCGTTCTACCGACATACTTTCGGGCATGGTCAGGATCAGGCGGTATCCTTTCGCGGCAGCGACCATGGCCAATCCGATTCCGGTGTTTCCCGACGTCGGTTCGATCAGGACGGAATTGGACGGCGAAATTTTGCCGTTTCTTTCGGCGTCCTCGATCATCGCCAGTCCGATGCGGTCCTTGACCGAAGAGAGCGGGTTAAAAAATTCGAGTTTGAGGAGCAAGTCCGCGGCCAGACCTTTTTGCCTCACGATGCGGGGCACACGGACCAGCGGCGTCGCGCCAATCGTATCGAGAATGGACTCGTAGATTTTTCCTCTGAATTCCGGCGTGGTCATGATTGATCCTCCCTTGAAAGCTTGACCGTATCACGCTCCCGCATCCGTTAAAAGGAAAGCTTTATGACGAAAAACCCCGCCGGATAAGCCGAACGGGGTTTTTGCGAATGATTTCAGTACTTATTTTGCCATGGACTGGGCCACAACCGCCACCAGAATGATCGCCACAATGTTGGCAATCTTGATGAGCGGGTTAACGGCGGGGCCGGCGGTGTCCTTGTACGGGTCGCCAACCGTGTCGCCTGTCACAGCGGCTTTGTGGGCTTCCGAGCCTTTGCCGCCATGGTTACCTTCCTCGATGTATTTCTTGGCATTATCCCATGCGCCGCCACCGGCGGTCATGGAGATCGCCACGAAGAGACCGGTGACAATCGTTCCCATCAGCAGAGCACCCAAAGACTGGAACGCTTCGGCCAATCCCGCCAGTTTATAAACAACGGCAAAGAGGACAATCGGAGCACCAACCGGAAGAAGTGATGGAACCACCATTTCGCGGATTGCAGCCTTGGTCAAAAGGTCAACCGCCGTACCGTATTCGGGTTTGGCTTTGCCTTCCATGATGCCTGGGATGTCGCGGAACTGGCGACGAACTTCGATCACGACCGCGCTGGCTGCGCGACCTACTGCGGTCATCGACAACGCGCCGAACAGGTACGGGAGCAACCCTCCAACAAAGAGACCGATCACCACATACGGATTCTGGAGCGAGAATGTCAGCTCGCCAACATCCGGCATGTAGTGTTTGATTTCTTCGGTGAAGGCCGCAAACAGAACCAGGGATGCCAGACCGGCAGAGCCGATGGCGTACCCTTTGGTTACGGCTTTCGTGGTGTTACCCACAGCGTCCAATTCGTCGGTCGTCACACGAACATTATCCGGCAGACCAGCCATCTCGGCAATCCCGCCCGCGTTGTCGGTTACAGGACCGAACGCGTCGAGAGCAACCACCATACAGGCGAGAGAAAGCATCGTTGTAGCGGCAATCGCGATCCCATAGAGACCGGCGAAGGCGAAAGCCACATAGATCCCGATACAGATCACCAGAACAGGAAGTGCGGTTGCTTCAAGCGAAACAGCCAAGCCCTGAATAATGTTCGTGCCATGTCCGGTTTCCGAGGCCTTCGCAATTTCACGCACGGGGCGGAAAGATGTCGAGGTATAAAACTCGGTAATCCAGATGATCAGAGCGGTGACACCCAAACCGGTTGCGCCGCAGATGATCAGGTCTTTGCCTGTAATCATTCCACCGCCTTGCAGTTCCAGACCTTTGTCCATCCCGATTTGTTTCGAGATAAAAACCAGAAGCAACAGTGCCGAGAACACTGCCGAAGCAATAAAGCCGCGGTACAGCGCGCCCATTACGGTTTTGGTCGATTTGGTGAAGCGGACAAAGAACGTGCCAGCAATCGAGCCAACGATGCACAAAGCGCCAATGATTAGAGGGATCATGATCCCCGCCATGGTACTTGCTCCGTCGACAAAAACGCTTGCTGCAATCAGCATCGCAGCCACGGTCGTCACGGCATAGGTTTCGAACAAGTCGGCCGCCATACCCGCGCAGTCGCCCACGTTGTCGCCGACGTTATCGGCAATCACGGCAGGGTTGCGCGGATCGTCTTCGGGGATACCGGCTTCGACTTTACCAACCAGGTCAGCACCAACGTCGGCGCCCTTGGTAAAAATCCCGCCGCCCAGACGCGCGAAGATCGAAATCAGCGAGGCACCGAAGCCCAAGCCGACAAGACCTTCAAGTGCATGGCGCACCGGTACACCTCGATATTCCAGAAGATACCATGTGTAAAAGCCGACGCCCATCAAACCGAGGCCAACCACCAGCATGCCGGTGATGGCTCCTGCCTTGAACGAGACATCAAGCGCCTGTTCGCGGCCTTCGGTTGCGGCCTGCGCCACGCGGACGTTGGCACGAACCGAGACGTTCATCCCGATAAAGCCGGCGAGACCCGAGAGAACGGCTCCGATGATAAAGCCAACAGCAACGTGTGTGCCGAGCAGCATCCACAAAGCCAGAGCCACAAAAATCCCGACCGTACCAATGGTTTTGTACTGTCTGGTTAGATAAGCAGACGCCCCTTCCTGAATGGCAGCGGCGATAGACTGCATTTTTTCGTTTCCGGCGGATTTTGACATCACTCGGCGGTATGCTACTTGACCGTAGATCAATGCCAATACCGCGCAGGACGCGATCATTAGATAGACTTGAGCCATAATGGATGCTCTCCTTAACGTATTGGGTTTGGATTTCGCTTTCCCTATAATTTGTTGCGGCGCAAGAAATTATAGGGAAATCAGTGCATTACACTACGACTCGTTCCACTCGCCCGCAAGGGGGGGATGGAGGAATTACGCACAGGAAAAGAAAAAACCCGCCGGGTGGCGGGCTGTTAGTTTAGGGCTCACTACTAAAACGAAACTCTGAAACCTTGGGATTCCTTAAATCGGCCTTTGCTGGACGGCCTGAATCAGGACACTGCGGACCTTATCCTCACCCACAACTTTGGCGGTTATCTTGTTCAAACGGTCCTTGACACGATTGACTTCAATCACACCATCCGCATTGGCTGCATTTTTACGGCTCAGCGCCCCATACATGTCCTGAATGTAAGCATCTTTCAGGCGCGGCGCGAATTTCTCGATTTCCTTGGCTACTTCGGCATCCACCGCCTCAAGCGTAATGGATATATTTATAATCTGGACAACGCCCTTCTCGCCTACAACCGGCAGGGTCAACGGGTCCATCTTGACGAAAGCCACCTTCGCGTCAGATTCGGCTTTTTCCTTATCCAACGCCTCTTTTTTGGCCTGTTCGGACAAATCACCCGGAGAAACCGACGCCTCGGCCGATTTTCCGAAGAACATATAGGCCGCGCCACCTACTCCACCCACGAGCAGCAGCGCCACCAGAATGAGAATGATTTTTTTCATAGAAACCCTTATCCCGTTTTATCGTTCTTATGTATACAGTGTAGCACTGCAACAATTAAGGACAGGTAAGAATTAGGTAAAATTTGAAATGATTTATTTTATCTATAAATATCAATTAGTTAGAATGGAGGTTTGATCTAATTTGAACGCAACTCTTTCGCAACCGCATCAAGAATTCCGTTCACAAGTTTCGGCTCGTTTCCGCTGAAAAATCCGGAGGTAATATCCAGATAATCGGAAATGATGATTGGCTTGTCGATCTCGGTATGGGCCAGCAGCTCAAATGTGCCGCAGAGCAATATGGAAGTCAGGAGTGGCTCGACATCTCCCGATTGTTGAACACGGGGGGAAATGATTTGCTGGAGGTCCCCCCACCGTTCCGTCACACCGGACAGCAAGCTTCCGAACATCTGGGGGTCGGCTTCGACCATTTGTTCGTCATCGACATTCATGCCGCGACGGAAGCTCATATACTCGTCATATAAAGATGACGGCGAAATCTTGTTCTGGACGGCCTGGTAAACTGCCTGTACAGCCAGCAGACGCGCGGCTGTTTTTCTGGCTTTCAATGATCCACCTTTGCTCATATCCCTACTCCGCCAATCCGAAAGATTGTTTAAGTTTAAGCATGGTAAGCGCCGCCATCGCCGCGCCACCACCTTTGTTCTGGCCCGCTTTGTCGGCACGTTCCAATGCCTGCGCGACATTTTCGACGGTCAAAATGCCGTTGCCCAAAGCCAGATCGTACTTCATCGACATTTTCATGACGCCGCGGTTGCTCTCTTCGGAGACAATTTCATAGTGCGTTGTTCCACCGCGGATGACGCAACCCAGAACGATATAAGCATCGAACGGTTTGTCGTTTTTACGCTGGGAGGCAAATTTCAAGGCAACGGGGATTTCAAGGGCGCCCGGAACGGTTCGGATTTCCCACGTTGCACCTGCTTTTTCGAGGATTTCGGTTGCGCCGACAATCAGATGGTCATTGATGTCATTATAAAAACGCGCCTCAAGAATCAGCACATGCGGAGCTTTGGCAAATTGGGGGATATTTTCCCCGTGCGTGGACTGACCGATCTGAACCATTTTACAATAACCCTTTTGTTTCGGGGTGTTTCTTACGCCAAACGGCACAGCAGGTCAAGAAAGATCAACCTTGCAGACATTCAAAGCCCGAAATTTTCAGATTATACGCGTCCAGCCCCGTTACAGTGGTCGGGTGATTGGTGAGGACAATCATATCGCGCACACCCAGATCATAGATCATTTGCGATCCGATCCCGTATTCGGGTGGGCGTTTCTGGTCATGGGCGAATTGTTTGTTATGATCACGGATCAGGATCAGAACGCCCCTGCCCTTTGCGGTGATTTTTTTCATGGCTTGATCCAGAGAATTATCTTCTGCCGAGAGCAAATCCTGAACCGTGTTTTCAACGTGGACGCGGACCGAAACCGGTTCGCCGTTTTTTATATCACCTAGAACCAGCGCCATATGTTCTGTCCCGTCAATCATATTGCGGTAGGTGTGGAGTTTAAATCCTTCTCCCCACTTCGAATTGAAATCGGTTACAGCAATTTGTTCGATGATTTTTTCGGTTTTGCGGCGAAAGGCAATCAAGTCTTCAATTGTTCCTATTTTCAGCCCGTGGGATTTGGCAAAAGGCATCAAGTCCGGCAGACGCGCCATTGTGCCATCATCCTTCATAACTTCGCAAATCACGCCTGCGGCCCTTAGACCGGCAAGGCGCGAGACATCGACAGCAGCCTCGGTATGTCCTGCGCGGACCAGCACCCCACCTTCGCGGGCGCGAAGTGGAAAGACGTGACCGGGCGTTACAATATCTTCGGCGTGAGAGTCAGAGGCAATCGCAACCTGAATAGTGCGGGCGCGGTCGGCTGCGGAAATTCCGGTTGTCACACCTTCGCGTGCCTCGATTGATACCGTGAAAGCTGTTTGCATCCGCGCTTGCTGTTGCCCCATCAGCGGCAGATTGAGATGGTCGATCATCGGACCTTCCATCGCCAGACAAATCAGGCCGCGACCTTCCTTGGCCATAAACGCAATCGCTTCGGGCGTTGCCATTTGCGCGGGAATAATCAAGTCGCCTTCATTCTCGCGGTTTTCGTCGTCCACCAGAATGAACATCCGGCCATTGCGGGCTTCCTCGATAATTTCTTCGGCACTGGAGAGACCGGATTCCATTTTAGGGACGACGTTGAGCATCTCATTCTTCTTTCCCGAGGATGCGGGCCACATAACGGGCCAGCATATCGGCTTCCATATTGAGTTTCTCTCCAGCCTTGCGTGCGCCAAGCGTCGTGACGTCCCAAGTGTGGGGAATGATATTGACTCCGAACACATCGTCTTCGACTTCGTTGACAGTCAGAGAAATACCATCCAGCGCGACCGAGCCTTTCGGTGCCACCAGATGTTTCAAATGTTGCGGAGCTCGGATTTTGAGACGATGGGAATCTCCTTCTGGCGTAATGCTCTCAATCGTCGCCAGACCGTCTACGTGTCCCGACACCAAATGCCCGCCCAGTTCATCCCCGAATTTCAGCGAGGATTCCAGATTGATCTCGGTTCCCTCTTTCCAGTCTCCCAGATTGGTTTTGGAAAGCGTTTCCCCCGACACATCGACCATAAAATGATGCTTGGTTTTTTCGACAACGGTCAGGCAACATCCCGAACAGGCAATCGACGCGCCAATTGGCACATTCGTCATGTCCCACGGCACCTCTATTACAAAACGTGTATCACCGCGCGAAGTGTTGACAGAAAGAATTTTTCCCTTGGCGGTAATAATTCCGGTGAACATATCCCTCTCCTAGCTCGCCAGCTGGTCGAGCATCTTGACAAAGTTTTTGAAATCTTCGGCTTTACTGAAATCCTTGTACACAGAGGCGTAGCGAATATAACCGATCACGTCGAGTTCCATCAAAGCCTGCATCACCAATTCGCCGATCTGTTTCGAGGTCACTTCGTTTTCACCGGTGACTTCGAGTTGGCGGACAATGCCATTCACCGCGCGCTCGATATGTTCTTCCGTGACGGGGCGTTTGCGAAGTGCCACCTGCATCGACTTGATGATTTTTTCGCGGTCGAAAGGTTGTCGTTTGTCGCGGGCTTTGATAACGGTCAGTTCGCGCAGCTGGGTCCGCTCGAAAGTTGTAAAACGTGCGCCGCATTCGGGGCATGCACGACGGCGACGGATCGAGGTCCCGTCCTCGCTCGGACGGGAATCCTTGACCTGTGTTTCTTCATATCCGCAAAAGGGGCAGTGCATATCGTCTTATACCGCTGTGCCTTCCGGATAGATCGGGAAGCGGTCGCACAGGGCTTTGACCTTAGCGCGGACGGCTTGTTCGACGGCTGTGTTTCCTTCAGGACCGTTGGCAACGAGGCCGTCGACCACTTCCAAAATCAGCTCCCCAATCAGCTTCCATTCGGCGGGACCGAAACCGCGCGTTGTGCCTGCGGGGGTTCCGAGGCGAACACCCGAGGTGACCATTGGCGGAGCCGGATCATACGGCACAGCATTTTTATTACAGGTAATGCCTGCATGTTCGAGGGCGAGATCAACCACTTTCCCTGTCAGGTTTTTCGGGCGCAGGTCAACCAGCACGATGTGGCTATCTGTACCGCCTGAAACAATCGCCAGGCCGCCATCCACCAGAGTTTGCGCAAGGATGCGGGCGTTGGTCACAACGTCTTGGGCGTATTGTTTGAAGGACGGTTGAAGAGCTTCGCCGAATGCCACGGCTTTACCGGCAATGACATGTTCCAACGGCCCGCCCTGAATGCCGGGGAAAATCGAAGAGTTGACTTTTTTGGCAATCGCTTCGTCGTTGGTCATGATCATGCCGCCACGCGGACCGCGCAGCGTTTTGTGCGTCGTGGTGGTGGCCACATGCGCATGCGGGAATGGCGACGGGTATGACCCGCCCGCGATCAGACCTGCATAGTGAGCAATGTCGGCAAAGAGGATCGCGCCGACTTTATCGGCAATGGCGCGGAATTTTGCGAAAT
>Ga0116142_10001382_pt1 | contig 29089 bp, 23 predicted proteins | sample AD_UKC033_MetaG_FD_89785 | JGI IMG/M metagenome (GOLD analysis project Ga0116142, IMG submission 89785) | Active sludge microbial communities of municipal wastewater-treating anaerobic digesters from USA - AD_UKC033_MetaG | ecosystem: Engineered > Bioreactor > Anaerobic > Digestate | place: USA... | reverse complement strand
GGGTCATGTTGACGACGGTGTTCTGAAGCGGGATTGCGTCGGCGGGCGTCTCGTTGAACGGGCACCAGCCGATGACGCTCGGGTGATTGCGGTCACGGCGCACGATCTCGACCCACTCGTCAATCACGGGCAGGTTCACGCGCTGATCCGCGTAGTTGAGTCCCCAGTTCGGGAACTCTCCCCACACCAGATAGCCCAGCCTGTCCGCCCAGTAGAGGAACCGGGGCTCGAAGACCTTCTGGTGCAGGCGCGCGCCGTTGAAGCCCGCCGCCATCGAAAGATCGATGTCGCGCTTCAGGGCGTCGTCCGACGGCGCGGTCCAGACGCCGTCCGGGTAGAACCCCTGGTCGAGCACGAGCCGCTGGAATATCGCCTCGCCGTTGATAAGAATGGCCGCGCTCTCGATGGAGACGCGACGCACGCCGAAATAGCTCTGGACCTCGTCGACGACCGCGCCGTCCCGCGTTAGCCGCAGCGTCATGTCATAGAGATGCGGATCGCGCGGCGACCACAGGCGCGGCGCTTCGAGGGTGAGCACGAGCCGGTTGTCCCGCCAGACGGCGCGCGTTTCCGCGACGGCGACGGATTGGCCGTTATCGCGGGCTTCCGCCTGAAGCACGAGTCCTTCCGTCGGGCCGTCGAGGTCCACGCCGAGAACGATGTGCCGCAGGTCGGGTCCGGTATCGACGCGGAACTCGCGAATGAACGTGTTACCGACGCCTTCGAGCCAAACGGTCTGCCAGATGCCCGTGGTGGGTGTGTAGAAGATGCCGAAGCTTTCGCCCTTTATCGACTGTTTCCCGAGGGGCTGCAAACCGCTTGCCGTATCGTCGAAGGCATGAATCACCACCGTGTTTTCGCCCGCGCGCTGAACGTGCGGCGTAATATCGAAGGCGAACGGCGTGTTGCCCCCCACGTGTTTGCCCACGTACTCGCCGTTGATCCAGACGCGGCTCTCCCAATCGCACGCGCCCACGTGCAGGCGAATGCGCGGGGACCGCCACGCGGGCGGAACCGTGAAGGTCCGCCGATACCAAACGTTTTTCACGAAACCTTTTCGTTGGAGACCGGAGAGCGCGCTCTCGCGACAGAAGGGGACGAGAATCCGGTCGGGATACGCCCCGGTTTCGAGAAATCGCGCCGTTTCATCTTCGTCGCTTTCCGCAAAGTCCCATTCTCCGTTCAGATTCACCCATTCCGCGCGCACACAGTCCGGGCGCGGATGCTCCGGGCGCGGCGGCGCGGGCGACGCGTGGGCGGCCTGTACGCACATCACAAACAGGAACATAGTCGCCAATAACAGCAAGAGACCGTATTGCATTGCCGTACTCCTCTTCCGTTGTGTACGCCGATTCCGGCGGCGCATGGCGCGTCACCGCGCGTAAAGACAGCCTAAACCATGCGTGCGGTTTCGCGCCACTGGCGGGGGCGGCCGGGGCGCGCGCGGTGTATGGTTGAATGCGGCACGCGGAATTCAGAATGCGGAAACGAGGGTCGGGCCGGGTACGTCCATCAATCTCTTGATTGAAAGACCTGGGTTGACACGGCGGGCGAAATATAGTAATTCTAGACTTGGATTGGGGAAATTGTGGCGGTCCGATGGGCGGGCCGCTCGGGAAAATGTAGAAGGAGGAAGCAGGATGAAGAACGCATTCGGACTGGACTGGGGCGACGATTGGTGGTGGTGGCTGCTGTTGCCCATCACGGCGCCGTTAACGCTGCTGGGCGACATCATCGACTGGATTTGGGACCTGTTCTAATCGGGACGGTCCGCAAGCGGGATGGCTAGCCCTCGCGGGGGCTGGCCGTCCCGGTTCCTTCCCTGCGTTCTTCATAAGGCGCCGTCCTCACCCACACCTGCCGCGGACCGGCAGCGGCCAGCGCGAAATTCCCCAGTAGTCGTGGAATTTTCCCCATGTTCTGACCGCTCGCGGAATCGCTCGATCGGCTCAAGTTCCTGGCAGGTCAGTAGTTGGGCGGGAATAAGGGGCAGGGGGGCTTCTTGGCATGGCCCTTGCCTTCTTTGGAGCACGTGCGCAGTGCGCAAGAAGGAAACACGGCTTATGAGACGACCAGACCGAGTACGCGGCGGCACAGCCGGCATGACGCTTATTGAACTGATGTTCGCGTGCGGCATCCTTGCGATGGCGCTCGCGATGATCTTCGGATCTCTTATCAGCATTTCGGTTATCGGCCGCATTACAGAGAGCCGTACGGAGGCGGTGACGGTCCTCGCCAGTGTGCTTGAGGAAATCCGGGCGCTTCCTTACGAGCGCGTGCTCACGTACACGCCGCCGCCCAACATGGAGGGCCCCGGCGTCGCGCATGCCGTTTCGGTTGCATGTGTTTCCGGGGGCGCGCCGGTGGGGGAGACGGGAGACACGACGGGGACCCTGCCGACGTTGGCGCTGCCGTTGGCGCCGGATTTCGGCGGAAGCCTGCCGAACCCCCTCGAAGTGCAAGTGACCGTACGGTGGCGAGAAAGCAGTGGGCATGTCTTCCAGGCTTCGGCGTCGGTATTGAAGGAGAAGTGATATGCGAAACCGAGGCATGACCCTCATCGAAGTGATGTTCGCCACGGCTATCTTCACGGTGGTGATGGGGACGGTGTTCGGTCTGGCGTTGAGTTTTGGGGAGACGGCCACCGTGCAGAACGCGAAGGCGACGGCCCATGATGAGGCGCGGCGCGCGCTACTTGTGCTAATTCCGGACCTGCACCAGGCGGCGCGTTTGTCCGTAAACTGGGCGGAACTTCCGGGCGAGAGGCTCAGCTATCGCGTGGCGACCGACCTTGATGGCAACGGCACGGCGGTGGACGTCAACGGTAACATCGAACTAACTTCACCCCGCGTGGTCTCGCGGGACCTCGAGGACCTGAACGGGGACGGGCTGACGGCGGGCCAGCTCATTGTCGTCAGCGGCGGCGCCATGCGCGTGCTCGCCAACGATGTTTCGCCCGAATCGGAGCAACCAAACGCGGAGGGCGTCTTCGGCGACGCGGAAGATACGAACGGTAACGGAAGAATGGACCGCGGCATCTGGTTCGAACCCTGGGGCCGCGGCTTACGCGTGACGATTCAAACGCAGGGGCTGGACCGGCGCGGTCGACCGATTCGCGCCACCTTGCAGGAGATCGTCTTCCCGAGGAACTAGTCTATGAATACTTACACACGAACGGGCACGGACAAGGACGGACGCGAGCATTCGCAGCGGGGGATGGCCTTGCTGATGTCCTTGTTTTTCATCGCGGTGGCGCTGGTGCTGTTGGGCGGGATCGCCGTCCGGTTGATCAACCAGCGCACGCATGTCAACCATTACGAGCAGTATAAGAACTGCTTCCTGGGTCTCGAGGCGGCGTATGCACAGTGTCTGTACGAGGTGAATCGCGGCGAGAGCGGCGTCGGCCTGGGTTCCTGGACGCCGCCCAGTCCCGGCGCGCTTCCCTCGTTTCATGACGACGTCGAGCCGGTGGCGCTCGCTTCGATGCCCGGCATCGAATACATCGCTTATGCCCAGAACTGGGGCAACGACGGGCTCGACAACAACGGGAACGGCCAAGTCGACGAGGTCTCGGAACAGTTCATGTACACCATGTATGGTTGGGCGCGCGCGGGCGATAAGGAACGGCAGATGGAGGCCGTGGTTGCGGGCAGAGATGTGAACGTGTGGCGCAACGCGATTTTCGCCGGGGGCGGCATGGCGGGCGGCGTTATCAATGGCAACGTGAGCATTCACGGCTCGGTGCATATCCTCGGGCACCATGTGCTCGCGGGCGGCACGAGCATTGCGGCCATCGACTTGAGCGGCACGAGCCTGATCCACAACAACTACGACGGCGTTCCGGCGGATTTGCAGGCGCGGGTGCCGCCGTTGCCCACGCGGGAGTGGAACGGCGAAGCGAATGTTGCGACGCTTGACGCCAACTTGCGGGTGAAGCACGGCCTGGTCGGGTTGTCGGGTAATTCCGAGGTGGGCTCGTCGGATATCTTCGGGAACGGTTTCAAGGAGACCATGGACGGCACTTACGTAAGCGACGGCTGGACCGGCACGGCGGTGATCCCGGACGGCGGCCGCGGCGACCCGAAGTGCGTGTGGAGCGATAACGGCTGGGACGAACTGTACGACCTCGGGGAGCGGGTGCCGTTTCCGCTGTTGACGGATGACTGGCGCACGCCGGTCACGGGGGCGCGGGTATGGAATGATACGACCGGCGCGTGGTACACGCACGAGGAGTATTTTGATCAGGTGCTCTTAGCGGACCCGGTGGACGCGAACGACGGTGTCTACGTGGGCGATATCGACTTGTTCACGCGCGGAAACCATTTCTATTGGAACGCGACAACCGGGCAGAAGCTGGTGGGGGCGCTGCCGGCGACGCCGCCGGGAGCGAACGACGATTATCTGCTGTTCAACAAGGACACGGACGTGCTGAAAGTGAACGGGCAGATAACCATCCAGGGGAATTTGATTATGCGCGGGCAGGGGAACGAGACAAAGATTCATTACAGCGGACGCGGCGCGTTTCTTGTTCATGGCAACGCTACGATTAACACGAGCCTGCTGTCGTGCAACAACGGCAATCCGGCAAGTACGGCGAACAGCTTCCCGGTGAACAACATCATCGGCATCATGGCCAGTAACGACATGATTGTCGGAGCGGTGGCGCAGGTGTCAATCATGGGCGCGTTCTACGCCCAGAACAGGATCACCACCGCGAAGCAGACGCACGTCATGGGCACGTTCGTGTCGAATTACTTCGACATGGGCACCAACGTGCCGAACATCTATCAGGTGCCCGCGCTCGCGGACAACCTGCCTCACGGCATGATCGGCAACTATCCCATCCTGGCGTTTCAACAGATTACGTGGCGAGAACCTGGAGTGGCGCTATGAACGTATGGATGACGCGATATCCGGGCGTCCGCGGGGCGGCGGGCATCCTGGGGGTATTGCTCGTGCTTTCCGTGCTTGGCGGGTGCGGCGGCAAGTCGGATGAAGTACAAGGTAAGGCTGCGGAGGGCGGAGCCCAGGCGTTGTTGCCGCAGCGCGTGGACACGAAAGAGGTGGAAGTGGACTTCGCGCCCCCGCCGGAACGTCTTACGCCGCTGGACGAGGCGCGTAAGACTATCGAGACCTATGAGCAGCAGGTCGAAGCGGAACCGGACAACCCGGAAACGCCAGCGCGGCTCATGGCGCTGGCCAATCTTCATAAGCAGAAGCTTCTCGATTTCCAGCAGGCTGCTGTGTACTACCGCCAGGTAATCACTCAGTTCCCCGACTTCGAGCAATTGGGCCTCGCATACATTCAGTTGTCCGATTGCTATGAGTTGATGGAGGACTGGCGTTCGGCGCAAATGGTCTATCGCGAGATGACCGAGCGTTTTCCCGAGGACTCGCAGGAGTACCTCTATGCCGTGCACATGCAGGAGCGGTAGGTCGCGGTCCTCGTCAAGCGTCCGGGGATGACTCGCGCGTTGCCGCCGGGTCGGCGGCTTCATCGGGGGTGTCCATTTCGGAAGGGGTTTCCGCCTGTTCGAGGCGGGGGGCGTCCGTGGTCGGTGTGTCTTGTTCACGTTGCGTGAGGCGCTCGAAGGAACTACCCGATAAGACGCCGAGGCGTTCGTGCGGCGCGAGGGCGGCGACGCCGACGAGGCGTCCGTTGGCGTCGCGGCGTTCCGTTGCCAGCCTGTGGGCGGGGTGCGCGGCGAGCCACGCGGCGATGGGCATGAACACCTCCTGGCGCGCGGCGCGGCTGAACGGCATTTCGACGTGATTGTAGTCCTCGATGCAGCCGTGATCCTTGCCAAGGACAATCATCTGTTTATCGCGCGTGGGCAAGGCGTCGAAAAAGCGCCAGCCGTACTCTAGGGAAACAAATGGGTCGCGCGGCGCGAGAAAGACCAGCAGTGGCGCGCGCAGCGCGGCCAGTCCCGCCTTCACGTCGAGCGCGCCGCCCTTCATGACGCACTTCTTCCCGCGCGCCCAGTCCGCGAGCGTGACGAAGACGTCCGGCAGCAGGTTGTCGAGCATCAGAAACAGGTGTTCGGTTGTGATGTTCGGGTGGAGGTTGCGAAGACTTATGGGGAAGAAGCCCAGCGGCAGATGGAGCGTCCGTCCGATGGGCACGTAGGCGTGGGCCAATGCCGTGACGAAGCGCGGATGCCGCGCGAAGAAGCGAACGAGGAAGTCGGGCGCGGCGACGTGCGTGCCGTCGAAGCCGATGGGCGCGCCCAGGGTGACGCAGCCGGCGAGGCCGCGGACGCCGAATTCCCGCGCGTAGGCATAGAGCAGGAGTCCGCCCAACGAATGGCCTATCCAATGCATCGTGTGATAGCCGGTCACGCGGCGGATGTGCTCGATGACGGCGGGGAGGTCCTGGAGCAGATAATCGTCGAGCTTGGCGTCGAAGCGTTTCTTGCCGTCCGGGGGCTGCGACGAGCGGCAGCCGCGCAGGTCGACGGCCCAACAGTCGTACCCCTTCGCGACCAGAAAGTCGATGAGGCTGTCGTTCCCGGGGAACGAGAAGTTGTGATGGTTCGCGCCCGCGCCGTGGCACAGCAGCACCGGCTCGCCGAGGGTGCGTCCGCGGCGGTAACGACAGACGCGGAGCTTCCATTCGTCCTGCGTGGAGACCAGGTAGACCTCGTCGGTGCGGAGCTTCTCGCGATACATCGAGCGGATGGCCAGCCCATAGACGAACGTGATCAGCAGCAAGCCGCCAATAACGCCGGATGCAATCCAGACTCCCAACATTCGACTGGTTCTCCTTGCGTCTCCGCGGCGTGGCGGGGGCATCCTGCCCGCAGTTCTCCGTCACGGGCGAGACGTCCGGTCCAGGTTCAAGTGCTCATGCACCGCACGGGCGAGTTCGACGCTGAATCCCGGCAGGGCGGCGATGGCATCGATGCTCGCCTCGCGTATTCTGGCAACGGAACCGAGCCGGGTCAAGAGCGTGCGTGCGCGTTTCGGGCCGACGCCCGGAATACCGGTCAACGCGGTGGCCAGCGTCGCTTTTCTTCGCCGTCCCCGGTGATAGTTTACGGCGAAGCGGTGCGCCTCGTCGCGCACGCGGGCGAGCAGCCGCACCACCGGCCCGGACTGTGGCGGTATGATCGGATTCGCGCGGCCCGGTACGAAGAACCGTTCGGGCGAATGGTCGCCGCCTTCGAGGGAGCGCGCCTTCGCGATGGCCACGAGTGGCACGTCCTCGATGCCGAGGTCCTTGAGGACGGCATGGGCGACGCCGAGTTGGCCCTTGCCGCCGTCGATAAGCACGAGGTCCGGCAAGTCGCGTTCCTCGACGGCTCTCTGGTAGCGGCGCATCAAGACCTCGCGCATAGCCGCGAAGTCGTCCTGGCCCGCCACGGACCGTATCGAGAAGCGCCGGTAGCGCTGCTTGTTCGGGACTCCGCCGTCGAAGGCGACCATCGAGCCCACCGTTGTGTCGCCCTGGCTGGTGGAGATATCGAAGCACTCGATGCGCTCGGGCGGGCGGGGAAGATGAAACGCGCCGCGCACCTGATCGAGGGCGTCGCGTTGCGCCTTATCGGCGAGGCGTTTTTCCTCGAAATTGGCGCGCGCGTTGCGCTGCGCGAGGTCGACAAGGGCCCGTTTCTCGCCCCGTTGCGGGCAGAGCACGGTCACGCGCGCGCCCCGTTGATCGGAGAGCAGTTCCGCGAGCGCGCCACGCTCCTCGATTTCCAGGGGAATCAGCACTTCGGCGGGTATGACGGGGGCCTCGGCGTAGTACTGGAGCAGGAACGAGCCGAGCAATTCATCGAGCGGCATCTCGCTGCGCTCGAAGGAGCAGCCGCGCCCGCCCAGCAGGCGCCCCCCGCGATAATAGAGAACCTGAATTTCGGTGTAGCGGCCCTCGTTATGCAGGCCGACGACGTCTCGGTCCTCGACGCCGGGCACGGCCACGGCGCGCTGCCGTTCGAGGGTTTCGCGCAGGGCGTAGAGCCGATCGCGCACCTGGGCCGCCGCCTCGAATTCGAGCCGATCGGCGTGTTCCACAATCTTGCGGCGCAATTCCTTTTCGAGGTCGTCGTTGCGGCCCTCGAGGGCCAGCACGACCTGCGACACAAGGTCTTGATACCCGTCGTGGTCGATCAGGCGCACGCAGGGCGCGAGGCATTGCTTCATCTGGTAGTAAAGGCAGGGCCGCGTGCGGTTGTGCAACACGTGGTCCGAGCACGTGCGCAGGGGGAAAACGCGGTGGAGGCCCCGGAGGGTCTGGCGCATTGCGCCGGCGCTCGCGTAGGGCCCGAAGTACCGCGCGCCGTCCTTGCGCCGTTTGCGGACGGTCGTCAACCGCGGAAACTCCTCGCCCGGGTGAATCCGCAGGCTGAGGTAGGTCTTGTCGTCCTTCAACTGCACGTTATAGCGCGGTTTGTACTGCTTGATCAGACTGTTCTCAAGGAGGAGGGCCTCCTTGTCATTTTCGGTGATCAGCAGGTCAATGCCCGCCACGCGCCGCATCAGAAACTTGACCGTGTACCGGCTGTCGCTCTCGTTGAGGTAACTGCGCAGGCGGGCGCGCAGGTCTTTCGCCTTGCCGACGTAGATCGGACGCCCTTTTTCGTCTTTCATGAGGTAGCAACCGGGCGCCTTCGGCACGCGCGCCAGGTCGAACGAGGCCAGGAACGCCGCGGGGTCCTTGCGTTCCACGGGACGCCCCGCGAGGTCGATCCGCTCGATTATGGTGTGTGCGGGTGCTGCCATGGGGCTTCAGATTAGCACAAGTGAGCGTGGGATGGGTGGTCGTCGCTGCGCTCGCCGCGTATTTGACACTCGCCGGGGGCATGTACTAGGATATGGCGCTCGTGCCCGAGGGGCACGTGTGTCTTTTTTCGCCAACCCGAATCGGCGCAGGCCGTTCCCGTGACGCGCGTGGCGCGCGGGGTGCGTCCTGAGACAATAACGACAACAAAAAAAGAGAGAGAATCGCGTTCATGGCCAGATATCTAGGACCGAAACACAAGCTTTGCCGACGTCTCGGATCGTGCATTTGGGGGAGCCCGAAGTGCCCGTCCGTCAAGCGGGCCTATGGGCCGGGCGTCCACGGCCCGAACCGGCGGGGCAAGCTGTCGGTGTACGGGCAGCAGTTGCAGGACAAGCAGAAGATCCGGTTGCACTACGGTCTGCTGGAGCGGCAGATGCGCAAGACCTTCGCGGAAGCACAGCGCATGGGCGGCGTCACGGGCACTAACCTGCTGATGCTGCTCGAATCGCGGCTGGACAGCGTGGTGTACCGCCTCGGCTACGCGCCGACGATCTTCGCCGCGAGACAGTTGGTCACGCACGGGCACGTTCTCGTGGACGGCAAGAAGTCCAGCAAGCCGACGTTCTTGGTGAAGCCGGGCATGATGATCTCGGTCCGCGAGGGCAGCCGCAAGATGCCGATGATTGCCGAGGGTGTCGAGAATCCACCGGCGCAAATGCCGGAGTACCTTGAGCGCGCGGCGAAGTCCTTCGACGGACGCATGATTGCCGTGCCGAACCTGGAGACCATCCCGTTCAAGGCCGATACGGCGGGCGTGATCGGGTTCTATTCGCGATAGTCATTGTGGCACGGGCGTCCCGCCCGTGTTTGAAGGTCATGGACAAGATGCCCATGCCACCAGGCGTCGCGCGCGGGATATCCGGCGGGCCGTTTGTTCATGCGGCCCGCCCGTTTTGTGTGGGCGCGCGGGCCGTTTGTCCGAGGAGGGGACATATTATGAGTGTCGAAGTCGTCGTGGGCGCGAACTGGGGCGATGAAGGCAAGGGCCGGATGGTCGACTACCTCGCGCAGAACGCGGATATCGTGGCGCGGTATCAGGGGGGCAACAACGCGGGCCACACGGTCGTCAACGAATTCGGCGAGTTCAAGCTGCATTTGTTGCCTTCCGGCGTGTTCAACCCGAAGGCCGTGAACATCCTCGGGCCGGGCATGGTCATCGATATCGAGGCGCTCGCCGACGAGATCGACGGCATACGCAAGCGGGGGATCAAGCCGAATTTGCGCGTATCCGAGCGCGCCACCATCTGTTTCCCGTTTCATCGGCTGCAGGACGGCTGGGAGGAGGAACGTCTGGGTAAGAAGGCCTATGGATCGACCCGACGCGGTATTGCGCCCGCCTACGGCGACCGCACCATGAAGAAGGCCATCCAAATCGGCGAGTTGCTTTACCCGGAGTGGCTGGAGCAGCGGCTGCGCGAACTCGTCGAATGGAAGAAACTCACGGCGCTGGGCGTCTACGGCAAGGACGACTCGTTCTCCTTCGAGGAGACCCTCGCATGGGCGCGGAAACATGGGGCGCGCATCCGAGACATCATTTGCGACACCTCGGCCATTCTCGATGAGGCCGCGCGCGCGGGCAAGCACATTGTGTTCGAGGCGCAACTCGGCACGCTGCGCGACCTCAACTTCGGCATCTACCCCTTCACGACGTCGTCATGCGCACTCGCGGCCTACGCGCCCATCGGCGGCGGCCTCTTCGGCTTCGCGCCGGACCGCGTCATCGCCGTTATCAAAGCCTTCTCGACCTGCGTGGGCGAGGGCCCCTTTGTGACGCGCATGGACGAACAGGAGGCGAACGAACTGCGCGAGGTCGCGCACGAATACGGCGCCGCCACGGGCCGGCCCCGCACCATCGGGCACTTCGACGCCGTCGCGTCGCGCTATGGGGCGTGGGCCCAGGGCGCCACGGAGATAGCCGTCACGAAACTCGACAGCCTCAGCGGGCGCAAAACGCTGAAGATTTGCACCGACTACGCCTGGCGCGGCCAGCCCATGGGACGCTTCCCGCTGAACGCGGTGCTCGAAGAGGCGACGCCCATCTACCAGGAAATGCCGGGCTGGAGCGAAGACATCAGCGGCGTTCGCCGTTTCGAGGACCTGCCCCCGGCGGCTCAGTCCTACGTCCTCGAAATCGAGCATCGCGTCCAATGCCGCGTCCGCTATGTCTCGGTCGGTCCCGAGCGCGCCGCGCTGATCGACCGCGGCTTGGCGTGAGCGCGAGGTAAGTAGTACCAGCCTCGATCGATGCCGAGAGGCAAGCGGCGCCCGCGTGGTATTATCGCGCACAAGACGCAACGCGGAACCGATTCCTCATGGCCCAACGTTCGAGAGCGCGCCTGGGCGGCGATTACCGCTCGCTGCATCGGCAGAACCAGATGCTCGCGAAGCAGGTTGACCAATTGTCCATGCTGCGCGAGATCGGTTTGGTGATCAATCGCTCGCTTGAACTGGCGCAAACGTTGCCGGATATCGCGAACGTGGTCCAGGGCGCGCTCGAAGTGCGTCGGCTCACCATCTATGAACTGGACGAGAAGCAGAATCGCCTTCGTCCGATTATCGCGAAATATGGCGACGACCTGATCACCGCCGAACGTCTCGAGGAGGATTCCATGCCGTTTCGCGGCACGCCGTTCGAGGAGGCGGTGCGGTCGGGCGCGGTCCTGTTGGTGGCGGAGCCCCACCGGCGCGCGGCCTTTGTGCCGCTTATGGCCGAGTACAATGCGCTGGGCGTCCTCCTGCTCGAGGACCCGCGCGACGGCGAGCCGTTCGACCCCGAGGACCGGGCCTTCTTCCATCAGCTCGGCGCGCAAATCGCCCTGGCCATCCACAATGCGAAGCTGTACGCCATGGCCGTGACGGACGGCCTGACCGGCCTCTATGTGCGGCGGTATTTCGACCTGCGCATGGAGGAGGAATTCGATCAGGCGCGGCGGTACCGGCGGTGCTTCTCGCTGCTGATGTTTGATATCGATCATTTCAAGCGGTTCAACGACGCGCACGGCCACCAGACCGGCGACGCGGTGCTCCAACAGTTCGCTCAATTGCTGCGCCGCAACACGCGTCGGGCCGACGTCTGCTGTCGTTACGGCGGCGAGGAAATGGCCGTCATCCTGCCTGAGACCGGCCTCGCGGAGGCCGCGCGGCTCGCCGAGAAGCTGCGGGGGCGTATCGCGGAGACGGTCTTCGAGGGCGCGGAAGGCGGCGCGCTTTCCGTGACCAGCAGCGTCGGCGTTGCGGCGTTCGGGCGGGCGATGACGCAACCCGAGGACGTGGTGCGCGCGGCGGATAAGGCCCTGTACGCCGCGAAGGAAGGGGGGCGCAACCGCGTCGCCTTGGCGTCCGAGACCCCGGCGGGCGGGGAGTAATTCATGCTGGACAGACTGCGCGACCTGCTGATTTCACGGACGCCGTCCTCGGAGAATGCCCGCTTGGATCCTGCCCAAGTGGCTACGGGCGTGCTGCTGATCGAGGCGGCTTCCGTGGACGAAGACTTCACGGAAGTCGAGAAGCGGTTGGTCCGGCGCGTGATCCGCGAGCGGTTCGACCTGGACAGCGAGACGGTGGAAGCGGTGATTGCGGAGGCGAAGGCCGCGCATAGCGAGAGCTTCGACCTTTGGCAGTTCACACACGAATTGAACGAAAGCTGTACGCAGGCGGAGAAGATTGCGATCATGGAAGACGTCTGGCGGGTCTTGTACTCGGATGGTCATCTGGGCGGACACGAGGACCATCTCGCCCATAAGCTGCGCCACCTCCTGAACCTAAGTCACCCCCAGTTCATCGAGGCGAAGATGAAGATCCTGCGCGAGGTGCGCAGTCAGTGATGTTCAGTCCCGCCGGTTACAGCTTCGTGCGTTCGCCCTTGCCGCCGTCCCATCCGCCGCCGGAATTGAAGCGATAGCGGAAGACCTCGCGGCCCGTATCGCCCGTTGGGATGTTCGCGGACTCGGCGGCGGCCTCGACGCGGGTGGGCTTGCGGACGCCGCGAAGTATCCGATAGGAATACTCGATGTAACCGGTGTAACCGCCCTCGCGCTGCGTGCCCGCGGTGTCGGCGCGGGCATCGAGCGGGTGGAAATCCGTGTATTCCTTGACCTCCTTGTAGAACATGCCGCGCAAGCCGTCTTCCTCGAACTTGATTTCGCCCTCGCGGCCCTCGAAATTCATGCGCTGCATTTCCGACTCGCCGACGGATCGCAGGCGTGCGTAGACTTTGTCGCTGCCCGAGACGTAGCCCTCGTCGGGTTCGCGGATGCCGAAATCCGTCAGTACCTTGTTGGCGACCTCGCCCGGCGACCGCTGGCAGCCGCCTACGGCGGCGGCAACCAGCAACAGACCCAGCAATAACCGCATGCTCACGGGGATTCTCCTCTGATTCCGCATTTCACCGAGCGCGAGTATAGCACCGGAGTTGTTGAGAAGGAAAAATCCGTTCCGAGAGAACACGCCGCGCATGGAATGGTCCGGCGTGTGCTCGTTGCCGAGTTGCCCGAATCCGACTCGGGCGGTGGTTCGTTCACGGTGCGTGTTTCTGGTACCCTTTGCGCTTCGCCGGAGAAGACAACTATGAAGTCATGTACTGATTGCGTTCCGCACGTAGTGCGACGTTCCGCCCGTCTTCCGCACCCCGAAGGATGCACTCCAAGCCAGATCCTGGGCGCACTGATGGTGGCGGGTCTGACGTGTTTCGTCGCGTTGCGGGCGAGCGCGCAGGAGCCCATGGCGTCATTCACCGTGGACGGGGCGGTCGGCGCCATTGCCCTGCTGAATCCGGGGGAGGCGCACGAGGAGACAATCGAGGGGCGGAGGTGTTTGTGCATCGCTCCGGACACCGACCCCTACGAGAAACGGCAATGGCTGTTCGATATACCGACGGCGGGCATCCGGAGCGACACGGAGTACACAATCGAAATCGGGTTTCTCGACAAGGGCGCGGGCGTCATCGAGACGGTAGTCTCATCGGGCGGGGCGCCGCTCCCGATGCTTCGCAGCGAATCGTACACGCGGTTGAACACGCTGGGTGAACGAACGGCCTGCTTCGCGTTTCGGACGGGCGCGGCGTTGGGCGATACGTTACGGTTGTCGGTAGCGGGGCTGCAATACCTGCGCGCGGTGCGGGTCGCGCCGGCGTACTCGGAGGCGCAATGGCGGGCGGCGCATAACGCCGTGCCGAAGGACGTGCGGCCGATGGTTGCGTTGCGGCGGCCGATGGACTTGGTGACGACCGCGGGCGTTTCGTCGCACGCGGACGCGCCGGACCTCGAAGCGGAGTTGCGGGCGGTGCATAATCTAGCGCCGCTGGCGAAGGTGCTTGGGTTCAACGCAATCGAGATGTACGTGCGCTGGCGTCTAATCGAGCCGGAACGGGAGGGCGCGTTTGATTTCACGTATTACGACCGGCTGGTGGCGAAGCTCGGGGAATATGGCCTGAAATGGTTCCCGCTGCTGGTCGTGGGATCGGCCTATGCGCTACCGGACTGGTTTGAGGCATCGGCGGAGAACATAGGCTTCAAGTGCCTGGAGCACGGGATAGAGAACCCGATCCAGAGCATCTGGAATCCGTATCATGGGCGGCACGTCGCGCGGGTGCTTGAGGCGTTCGGCAGGCATTACGAGCCCACGGGCACGCTGCTTGGCGTGCGCCTTGGGCCCTCGGGCAACTATGGGGAGTCGCAGTATCCCGCGGGCGGCAACTGGCCGCTCAAGGGGCGGGAGATGCACATCCACATCGGCCTGTGGTGCGCGGACGAGTATGCCCGGGCCGCGTTTCGCGAGGCGATGCGGTCCCAGTACGGTGATATCAGCAAGCTCAATGGGGCTTGGAGCGCGCATCTGACCGCTTTCGAAGAGGTTCCGATGGTCTTGCCGGGTACGATAGCGTCAAAGCGTCAGCGCATCGACTTCCTGAGTTGGTACACCCGCGAGATGACGACGTGGTGTGAGTATTGGGCCGTCGCGGCGCGCAAAGCCATGCCGAACACGCCGATATATCAATCCAGCGGCGGCTGGGGCTTCGTCGAGGCCGGCACCAGTTACAGCGAACAGGCGAAGTCCATGGCGTTGGTGAACGGCGGCGTCCGGCTCACGAACGAGACCGACAGTTTCGAGCAGAACTTCTACGCGACACGCCTGGCCGCGACGGCGGCGCGTCTCTACGGCGTGGACCTGGGTTATGAGCCGGCCAGTTCGCATACGGCCCGGGGCGTTGCGGCGCGGATCTTCAACACGGCGACCACGAACGGCGACCACTTCTTTACCTATCACTCGAACATCCTGCACCACCAGATGGCCATCGACCAGTGGCAGAAGTACCTGCCCGTGCTCGATGAGCGCGGGGACCCGGTAGTTGACGTCGCGGTCTATTATCCCGAGACGATGAATCAACTCGAAGATGCCGCGTTCCGTCACCTGTACGCCTGGGGCTTCAACCCGCGGGCGGCGGCGGTCCGCCGCGTCGTCGAGGTGGATTATCTTGATGAAACCCTCATCCGCGACGGGTTCCTGGACCGATACAAGGTCCTCGTATTCGCGTGGGGCAACGTCATCGAAGCGGATGTGTTGGCGAAGATTGACGCTTGGGTGCGCAATGGCGGAGCGGTGATTTATCCCTCGTTTCCGCGTGGTGGTTTGGCGACTGTGGACGGCGACACGTGGACCTTCAATCACTGGACTGAGGGCGACACCGGCCAAGGCCGATTTTTCCGCTTCCAAGGCGATATGGAGCCGCCGGGTGACTACGCGGCGTTCGTGAAGGATTCGCTGCCGGCGCTGAACACCCTGCACCCGTGGACCAAGACCGTCCTGGGGATCGCGCTGCCGGAAAGAGTCTTCCTCTCGATACGGGAAGACGGCCACGTCCTTGTCCTGAACTACAACACGAGGGAGACGCTCCTGACGCTTCCCGGCGGTGCGGAACTGCGCATCCCAGGCTACGGTATCGCGCGTTTTGCGTTGAAGGAATAGGGCCTATGGGTCCCATATGATCTATAGGCTCCGTGATCGCTCGCCAATCGTTCCGCCTAATCAGCAGCCACGCCTCGCCAAATATACGTGATATAATCATAATTGTACGAAAATCACTGCATCTGTCAAGTAGGTCGGACATCGAAGCATCGACGATGCCAGGAACGAGAACTTTGGCGCCGCGCTGGACGGCGAACCGGGGTGGTGCCGCACGGGACGATACACCCTGCGTCCGGGGAATACTGCCGCCGCGTGCGGGGGGACGTGGGGTAGTATCCGGTTGCAAATCGCGGTCACCCCGGCGCGCTGGACCGCGTCACGCGGCGCGATCGGTCCGTCGGGGTCCGTTCGGCGGCGGCGCGCGTGGTTGCGGTGGCGGAAAGGCATTGAGACCATGATCGGAGCGGTTCGCGCTATTGCATCATGTCGAGTTCTTATGCTAGACTCAGCAAGCAGAAGTGTGGCTTGTCACGAGAGTGGGCATGTCCCACTCTTTTTACTTGATGCGAAAGGCGTATTGTGGAAAACCGGGCGCTGATTAAGCAGCTCTGGGAGCAGTTGGCCCCGGACTTGACCGAGCAAGGCTACGAATTGGTCGAACTCGAATACGCCCGGGGCGGACGTACCCCCGTGCTCCGGTTTTATGTGGACAAGGTCGGCGGTGGCGTGTCGTTGGACGATTGCGCGAAGGTCTCGCAACTATTGAGCGCACTGTTGGATAAATTGGACTTCATCGGCGGGCGATACGTGCTGGAAGTGTCATCGCCGGGCGTGGATCGTCCCTTGCGGCAGGCTGCGGATTTTCGGCGTTTTGCCGGGGAACCGGTGCGGTTGCAGAGCCTCGCGCCCGTCGAGGGGCGGTCGCGCTTTCGCGGGACGCTCGAAGGGATTGAGGACGGGTTGATTCTGGTGGACTGCGACGGGAAACGGTGCGCGGTGCACATCGAGAATCTGAAGTCGGCGCGGTTGGATCGGTAGCGTAACGTATTGAGGACAGGGAAGTTGGACCAGAATTTGCGCGTGATATTGCAGCAGCTCGAAGCGGAGAAGAGCATCGATCGGGCGACGCTCATCGAGGCAATCCGCAGTGCTATCGAGAGTGCCGCGCGGAAGAGTCTGAGTCAGGCCTCGAATATTGTGGTCGAGGTAGACGCGGACACCTTCGAATTCAAGGTTTACGAGATCCTGACGGTCGTGGATAAGGTGACGCACGCCGGGCAGGAGATGTTGATTGATGAGGCCCGCAAGTTGAATGCGGACGTCCAGGTGGGCAACCGGCTGAAAGTCCGCACCGAGCCGAAGGACTTTGGGCGCATCGCGGCCCAGACGGCGAAGCAGGTCATTATTCAGAAGATCAAGGATGCCGAACGCGACAAGATTTTTGATGAATTCAAGCAGCGGGAGGGCGAACTGGTCACCGGGATTGTGAAACGGATCAGCCACGGGAACATCATCGTTTCGATAGGCCGCGCGGAGGCGGTGCTGCCCTATCGCGAGCAGTCGCCGCGCGAGAATTTCAAGCCCGGCGACCGGATTCGGGCGTTTCTCTTCGAGGTGGAGAAGGGTCCCCGGGGCGCCCAGGTGATGCTGTCGCGGAGCGCGCCCGAGTTGGTTCGCGGGCTTTTTGAACTCGAAGTGCCGGAGATTTACGACGGCACGGTCGAGATACGGGCCATTGCGCGGGAACCGGGCGGTCGCACGAAGGTGGCAGTGTATTCGCATGACGCGAACGTGGACCCGGTGGGCGCGTGTGTGGGCATGAAGGGTTCGCGCGTGCGCGCGGTAGTGGAGGAATTGTGCGGCGAGAAGATTGATATTGTGCGTTGGAGCGACAATCCGATGGAGTTGTGCCGGAACGCGCTGAACCCGGCGGATATCCTTGACATGGAGCTTGATGAAGAGAACCGGTCGATCCACGTGATGGTGCCGCAGGACCAGCTTTCTCTGGCCATAGGCAAACGCGGTCAGAACGCGCGGCTGGCCTCGAAACTCATCGAATGGAATATCGACATTCGCGGCGATGTGGAGCCGGGCGTGGCGGTCTATGCTCGCGAAGACAACGTGGAAGTGGTGGGGGACCCCGGCGAGGCTGCCCTGCTGCATGAGCCGGCGCCCGAAGAGGTCTCGGCGCCGGAGCGCCCAGAGGGTCCCGCGGAGGACGACGCTGCAACCGAGAGCTGAGGAGTACAGTCCGGATCGCGGTCGCGTCCGTTGCGCGGTTTCCAGTGAAGGTTGTACGACCGACCTAATGATGCATGCTTGGAGGTGAAAACCCGTATGCCGACGATTGCCAAGGCGGCAGAGCGTCTCGACATGAGCGCGGAGGATGCCTTCGATGTCCTCCGACGGCTGCACTGCGACGTCGAGGGCGTCGAATCGGAGATCAGTGACGAACAATGGGACATGCTCATCGAGATCGATGAGACCCCAGAGTCGTTCGAGCGCTATCAGAAGGAAATCGAGAAGAAGCTCGATCAGGACAAGAAGAAGAAGGAAAGATTGCAGAAAGCCGCGCAGAAACTGGCGGCGAAACGGAAGGCCGAGGCGAAGGCGAAAGCGAAGCCCAAGGCCAAAGCGAAGGCGAAGGCGAAGCCGAAGGCGGCGGCCAAGCGCCCGGCGCGCCGGAAGACAAAGGAAGAAGGGGAACCGGAAGAAGAGGCGGCGGCGGAAGGCGAGGAAGAAGGCGCCGAAGCAGCGCCCACCGCGGAAATCGTGCCTGACGAGGCGGTTTCCCCGCAGCCCGAGGGACTGGAGCCGCCTGCTTTGGTAATAGGCACGGCCATCGAGCGCGAAGTGTCGAAGGTGGAGGTATTGCGCGCCGACGGGACGTCTGTGGGTGCGCCGGACGTCGAGATCATCGAAGGATTGCTTCCCACGGAGAAGGAGGAGGAAGCGGAGGAGGAGGCGCACTTACCGGGACTGCTGGCGGAGGCGGAGCGACGTCAGGAACTGGAGGAACGCCGCAAGGCGAAACTGAAGCCGCTGCCGAAGCCGGATCCCGAGGTTGTCGCGGAGGTGATTCGCCGCGCGAAGGAAAAGGACAAGAAGAAGGAAGCGCCGGGTGTGCTCACGGAGAAGCTGGAGCACAGCCTTGAGGAACTCGGGCGTTTCGGCAAGGGCAAGGGCGGCAAAGGGGGCAAGACCACCGCGCCCGGGAAGACGGCGCGGAAGAAGCAAAAGCGGATTGACCGCGCCCGGCTTGAAGAGGATATGCGGCGGGACGCCGCTGCGGTAATCCGGGATTTCCAGGCGGGTCTGCTGGATGGGCCGCGCAAGCGGCGGAAGAAACGCCCCCGGGAGGAGGCTGCAGTGCTTGATGAAACACCCGCGCCGGCGGTCATCGAAGTTCAGGAATCCATGACGGTCGAGCAGTTCGCGAACGCGGCCGGGTTGACGGTGAACGAGGTCATTCTCGAACTCATGGACGAGAATATGCTCGTCAATAAGAACTATAGCCTGGACATCGAGCTGATTCGAAAGCTGGCGAACAAGTATGGTTTCGACGTCCGAACGGTTATCCCGGAAGAAGAGGCGGTGATGACGGAGGAACCGGATGACCCGGCGGATTTGCGGCCGCGCCCGCCAGTGATTACCGTCATGGGACATGTAGACCACGGCAAGACCACGCTGCTGGACGTGGTGCGGCGCTCAAGCGTAGCGGCGTCCGAGGTGGGCGGCATTACCCAGCACATCGCCGCGTACGACGTCCCGACAAGCACGGGGCGTCTGGTCTTTCTGGATACGCCGGGCCACGAAGCGTTCACGCAGATGCGCGCGCGCGGCGCGAAGGTCACGGACATTGTGGTGCTTGTGGTCGCGGCGGACGATGGGGTGCGGCCGCAGACCGTCGAGGCAATCCATCATGCGAAGGCCGCCGAGGCGCCGATTGTGGTGGCGATCAACAAGTGCGACAAGCCCGACGCGCAGCCGGACCGGGTGCGGCAGGAATTGACGCAATACGAATTGATTGACGAGAGTTGGGGGGGCAAGACGATCATCAAGAGTATCTCAGCGAAGACGGGCGACGGCGTCGATGACCTGATGGAATTACTGGCGCTCCAGGCGGAGTCCCTCGAATTGAAGGCCAACCCGAACAAGCGCGCGCGGGGCGCCATTATCGAGTCGGAAATGAGCGTCGGCCAGGGGCCGGTAGCCTGGGTGCTCGTTCAGAACGGCACACTGCGCGTGCAGGACGAGTTCCTGGCCGGCGAGACCTTCGGCCGCGTGCGCACGTTGATGACCTCGGACGGGCGGCACGTGCGCGAAGCGGGACCGTCCACGCCCGTGCTGGTGACGGGCTTCAGCGAGCCGCCCAACGCGGGCGACATTTTCGTGGCGGTCGAGGACGAGCGCGCGGCCCGCAGCATCGTCGCCCAGCGCGCCACGTTGCGGCGGCAGAAGTCCGGCCCGGCGGTAAAGCGCGTGACGCTCGAGGACTTCCACGCGATGGTCGAGGCCGGCAAGGAGAAAGTGCTGAACGTTATCGTCAAGGCCGACGTGCAGGGATCGGTGGACGTACTCCAATCCAGCCTTGCGCGGCTGGGCAACGAGGAGGTGCGCCTTGAGATCGTGCACGCGGCCGTGGGCGGCATCAACGAGTCCGACGTGCTGCTGGCGAGCGCGAGCGAGGCGGTGATTATCGGTTTCCACGTGACGGCGAACGCGCGGATTCGCAGGCTTGCCGAACAGGAAGGCGTGGAGATTCGCACGTATCGGATCATTTACGAAGTCATTGACGAGGTGCGTAACGCGCTCGAGGGGATGCTGGCCCCGGAGAAGCGGGAAGTCATCACCGGCCACCTCGAGATTCGACAGGTCTTCCGTTCTTCGGCTCACGGCAACATCGCGGGCTGCTACCAGACGGACGGCGAAACGGCGCGCGGGTCCCTCGTGCGTCTCCTGCGGGACGACGTGGTCATCCACGAGGGGCGCATCGAGTCTCTGCGGCGCGGCAAGGACGATGCGAGGTCTGTGTCCGCCGGATTCGAGTGCGGCATCAAACTCGAGGGCTACGACGACATCCGGGAGGGAGACGTGGTCGAGGCGTACCGCGTCGAGGAGTTCGCGAAGACGTTCAATTGAGAGGCCGCGCGTGACCATCGGTGTCCTGCACATCGACCTGATGATTCCCGGCGCCCGTTCGCTCAAGGACAAGCGGCGTGTCCTGAAGAGTCTCAAAGAACGGCTGCGCAACCGGTTCAACTGTTCGGTTGCGGAGACGGAGTATCAGGACCTGTGGGGCCGTGCGCGGCTGAGCGCGGCCGTGGTTTCCGCCGAGAGCCGTCACGCCAACGAGCAACTGAACGAGATTGTACGTTACGTACCGTTGGACCGCGCGGCCGTCATGGCTGACTACCGGATTGAGATGTTATGAGGCAGAAAGTGAGACCGCAACGGGTGGCGGAGCTGATTCGCCACGAGATTGCGCAGTTGCTGACCAAGGGCTTGAAGGACCCTCGAATCGGCTTTGTGTCGGTCATGGGCGTGAAGCTCTCGCCGGACCTGCACTACGCGGACGTGTATGTGAGCCTGTACGGCACCGAGCAGGATCGGAAGAGCTCGCTCGTAGCCCTGCGCCGCTCGGCTGGCTGGGTGCGGCACGAGATCGGCAAGCACGTGCGGATGCGGTACACGCCGGAAATCCGCTTTTTCCCCGACGACTCGCTGGACCGCGTCTATCAACTCGAGGAGGTTTTCGAGCGGATTCACGATGAGGAGGGGCGGACACCGATGCGTAGGCTGGACCTCGACGAGATCGTCGCCGTATTACGCGAATGCAATTCCTTTGTACTGACGACACACGTCGGCCCGGACGGCGACGCGGTCGGTTCGCTGCTGGGTTTGTGCCATCTGTTGCACGCGATGGGGAAATCGTCGGTGACGTGCGTCATGGCGGACCCTGTGCCGCGTGCGTATGCGTTTCTGCCGGGCGCGGACCAGGTTCTCGCGGCGGACGCCGAACTGCCGGAGGCGGAATTGGCGGTGATCGTGGATGCGGCCCGATTCGATCGCATCGGCGCGGTTGCATTGCGCATTGAGCACACGCCTCGACTGCTGATCCTCGACCATCACCTTGAGGACGGGCCGCCGGGCGCGATGGGCTTGGTCGATTCCTCGTATGCTGCGGTGGGTGAATTAGTGACGGAGTTGTTCGAGGCGTCGGGCATCCCGTTGAGCCGCGAGGCGGGCACGTGCCTGTATGTCGCGCAGGCGACGGATACGGGCGGTTATCGATTCTCGAACACGAATGCCCGATCCCACCGGATCGCGGCGCTGCTTCATGAAAGCGGTATCGAGGCCCACAGCCTCTGCGCCAGATTGTTCGAGGTCGTGTCGCCGCCGAAATTTCATCTCCTGCGCCGCATCCTTGACCGGATGGAATTCGCCGCTTCGGGCCGGGTGGCGTACACTTACGTGATGCCCGAGGACTTTGCGGAGTTGAACGCTCGGAAAGAAGACCTCGAGAATCTGGTCAATTACGCCCGCAATATCGAAGGCGTCGAAGTGGGCGTGTTGTTCTATGCGCTGAAACCCGGAGAAACCAAAGTGAGCTTACGCTCCGCGCCCGCGTTCAATGCTTCGGCTTTCCTGAACGGCTTCGGGGGCGGCGGGCATGCCGCGGCGGCGGGCGCGACGCTGCAACGCGCGTTGGAAGAGGTGCGCGGCGAAATCATAAGCGCTCTTGTGGGCGCGCTGGAACAGGATTCATGACCGGACTGCTGTTAGTGGACAAGCCCGTTGGAATGACTTCGCACGACGTGGTCGATCACATCCGCAGGGCGGCAGGCATCCGCCGGGTGGGGCACACGGGCACACTCGACCCCGGCGCCACGGGCCTGCTGATCCTGTGCCTCGGCAAGGCGACCCGACTGTCCGAGCACCTGACGGGTCTCGACAAGACCTATCAGGGCATCATGCGGCTGGGGGTGGTTACGGACTCCTACGACCTGGACGGGGCCGTCATCGCGGAAAACGCGGTGCCTCCGCTTTCGATGGAGGACATCCAGACGCGCTGTGACGCGTTCACGGGCGCGATCGAGCAGATGCCACCGATGGTGAGCGCCGTGAAGGTCGGCGGGCGGCGGTTGTACAAGGTTGCGCGGCGCGGCGAAGAGGTGGAGCGCAAACCCCGTCGCGTGACGGTTCGCGAGTTCAGCGTGCTTGCCTATGAACCGCCGGATGCGGAGATTCGTGTGGCGTGTTCGAGTGGGACCTACGTGCGCAGTCTATGTCATGAAGTGGGCCGGGCACTGGGCTGCGGCGCGGTGTTGGCGACGCTGCGGCGCACGTGGGTCGGCCGCTACGCCGTCGAGCAGGCAGCGCCGCTTTCGAGTTTCCAGAGTCCCGAAGACGTCACGGCCCGGCTCCTGCCCATGGGCGAGGCGCTGGATCTGCCCGCAGTGACCATCCACGATGCGGCGCGGGGCGCGTTGGGCGCGGGCGCGACGCTGGTCGGGTCGAATCTGCGAGGCGACTGCCCCGTGCACGAGGGTTGGGTGCAGATCAAGTCCGCGAAGGGAGAACTGCTGGCGCTGGGGACGGTGCAGCCGACGGCGATGGGCGTGTGCATTCACCCGAAGCGCGTGTTTACCGTATGAATCGCGGCATGGGCATCGCACCTATGGCTTGGCTGGAGTTCTGAGATGCGTGTGATAGAGGACGTTCGCGCGGCGCGGGAGACGTTCGCGAACCCCGTCCTCACGATCGGCAGTTTCGACGGCGTACACTTGGGGCATCAACGGATTGTCGAGGAGTTGCGGCGGGCCGCCCGGGAAATCGACGGCACTGCCGCGCTGATGACACTGCATCCCCATCCGCGCCAATTCTTTTGTCCCGAGACCGCACCGAATATCCTCACACCCTTGAAGAAGAAGACGGCCCTGCTTGAAGCGTTGGGCCTCGATGTGTTGTTTGTTTTGCCGTTCACGGCGGAGGTGGCCGACCTGGCGCCGGAAGCGTTCGTTGAAGAGGTTATCGTGGGCAAGTGTCGCGCCCGCATGCTGGTGGTGGGGCATGATTTCGCATTCGGGAAGGGCGCGCGCGGCGACTATGAATTCCTGCAGGCTATCGCGCCGCGGTACGGGTTTGAGGTGCGCCAGGTGCCGGCGATCGTGATCCAGGGCGAGCGCGTCGGGAGCACAGGTATCCGCGAGCGGATTTTACAAGGCGAGGTGGACAAGGTTGAGCCGCTATTGGGACGGAGGTACGCGATTGGCGGCGAGGTTGTGCGGGGCCGGGGCATCGGCGGCGCGCGGCTTGGTTTCCCGACCGCGAACGTCAAACCGCACAGCAATGCCGTGCCGGCTCATGGCGTGTACGCGGGGGAAGTGATCCTGGAAGACAAGCGCCTGCCCGCGGCTGTCAATATCGGCATTGCGCCGACTATTCTGCAGGAAGACGTGACCATCGAGGCATATATCCTGGATTTTCATGAGAATATCGTGGGACGGGAGATCGAGGTGGAGTTTCACAAACGGCTGCGGCCCGAAAAGAAATTCAGTTCTCTCGATGAACTCATCCACGCCATCGAGCGTGACGTGGAAGCGGTCCGCACTTATTTTGGGCGTTCCGTATAGGAATGGACACCGGCGAACGAAGCGGCTGGTCCTATATACTGGGTGGGCGTGCCTCGTTTGCCGGGACTCCCTTGAAGTTCCTCCGAAACGAGGACGCGCCGGTGTGGAGATTGGAACCGAGCATGCCGCGGCGGGGTTTCATTGCACGGCCCGGCTGACGAGCGATACCGAGCAGTATTCCATGCGCTTCGTCCTAAATACACGCGACCGACGGCGTCCATGCCGCACCGCAGGGCACGGTGATGGACGGGATGGACGATACGGACGCGATGTGCGCCCAAGGCGTGCGTACGCGTCGTGCGCGGCTCTCTTTCTGCTGCTTTGCGTTGGGGGCGCATTGCTGCACTCTTGCACGCCGGCACGCATGAAGGCCGCCGCCGATGCCGAGGTCTACGGCGTTATTCAGGAGAAGACCCCCGACGTGCCGGGGATGCACCCGGAATTCAGCATCGAGGAGAACAAGGAGTGGGAGGCGTCTGCGGGCTTGCCGCGGGTTGTGCAGCCGCGCGAGGAAATGGGCGAGTCCGCCGAGGCGGAGGTGGGCGCGTGGATCATCTCCCTTGAAAAGGCCCTCGAGATCGCCGTCAAGCGGAACCGGCAATACCAGAATCGCAAGGAGTCCGTCTATCTCCAGGCGCTGTCGCTTACCTTGGAACGGCACCGCTACACGCCAATTTTCTCCGCTGTTTTCGGCGGGCAGGTTGACCGCGACACGCGCGACGTGAGCGAGGCTTCGACGTTCAGCCAGGCGACGGGCCTGACGGGGGACGTCCTCGGCGCGCTCGAAACGCTGACGGGGCAGCCCGCCGATCTGCTGAATCAGTATCAGGCCATCGTCGAGGAAGCGGGCGCGCTGGCGGGGCTCGATCGGCCGGAAACGCGGATCGAGGAGCGCTATCGGAGTTCCGGGCAGACGCGAGCGGGCGTAGACCTGCTGCTCAAGTCGGGCGGTCGGATTGCAGTCGACCTCACGAGTAATTTCCTGCGATTCCTGACGGGGGACCCGAGTACGAGCAGTTCGAGCGCCTTGGTGGGCAATCTGACCCAGCCCCTGCTGCGTGGTCGCGGCTCGCGGGTCGCGGCGGAGCGGCTTACGCAGGCGGAACGCGACCTTCTTTACGCTTTGCGGGATTTCACGCAGTACCGGAAGGATTTCTCGATCGAGATATGCACGGCGTACTACGGCGTGCTCGAAAACTTGGACGTGGTGCGCAACAATTGGCGCGGCCTGCAAAACTTCCGGCGCAGCGTCGCGCGCGAGCGCGCGCTCACCGTCGAGGGGCGCAGAACGCCAGCGGGCCTCGGTCGAATCGAGCAGGCGGAGTACAGCCGGGAGAACAGTTGGATCGAGTCCGTGCGGCGGTATCGCGAGAGCCTCGACCGGTTCAAGATTCAGTTGGGTCTCTCGACGGACGCGCCGACTGTGTTGAACGAGCGCGAACTCGAGAGCCTGCGCGAGACGGGCCTGCGGCACCCCACGTTGAGCGCGGAGGAAGCGGTCGCGGTGGCGCTCGCCGCCCGGCTGGACCTGTACAACGAGCATGATCGCATCGCAGATGCGGAGCGACGCGTCGGCGTGGCGGCGGACGCGCTGAAGCCGAGTCTCGACTTTGTGATGAGCGGGAGTGTCGAGACGCCACCGGGCGGCAATTACACGGACTTGGACCTCGACCGCACACGTTGGAGCGCGGGTTTCGACACCGACCTCGATTTGGACAAGAAGGCGGAGCGCAATGCGTACCGGGCCGCGTTGATCGATTACGAACGCGCGTCGCGGGCCTTCACGCTCGCCGAGGACAACGTGAAGCTGGCCGTGCGCGAGCGGTGGCGCAGTCTCGAGCAGGCGAAACGGAACTATGAAATCGCCCTCAAGAGCGTGGGACTGAACCAGCGCCGCGTCGAGGAGCAGGACCTTCTGGCGGAACTGGGTCGCGCCACCGTGCTCGATCAGGTCGATGCGCAGAACGACTTGACGGCGTCCGAAAACGACCTGACAGCGGCACTGGTGCGCCACACGATCGCGCGTTTGGAATTCTGGCGCGATATGGGCATCCTGTACATCAAGGAAAACGGACAGTGGGAGGACGTCGTCGATGACGCAGTCGAACGACCGTCGGACGTCGCCGCCGCGCGCTAAGCGCGCCGGCGGGCGTGGATGGCTATGGAAGGCGCTGGTAGTTCTCGGCGTCGTTGCCGTGGCCTATTATCTCTTGCGCGACGGCGAGACGGGTGCGTCCGCGGGCACGACCTTTGTGGCGCGCCGCGGTCCCCTCGAGATCGTCGTGCTCGAAGGCGGCAGCATCGAGGCGCTCGAGTCCGTCGAGCTCAAGTCGGAAGTCAAGGGCGACACGAAGATCATCAGCATCGTGGAAGAAGGCTATTTCGTCACGGAGGAGGACGTGTCCAACGGCCTGGTGCTTGTCGAGCTTGAGACGACGAAACTGCGCGATGACCAGGTGCAACAGGAACTCGAGTACCAGAACGCCTCCGCGAGCTACACGGACGCGCGCGAGCAATTCGAAATCCAGCGGAACCAAAACGAGAGCGATATCCAGAAGTCGTTGTTGGACGTGAAATTTGCGCTTATGGATTTCGAGAAGTACCTCGGCGCGGTAATGGCGCGCGAAATCATCCGCGTCGTCGGGCTGGAGACAGTGGCGACGGATATCATGAAGAACCATGAGGCAAGCATGCTTGCCGATGCGACCGACCCGGCGGCGGCGTTAGCGGAGGCACCGCCGTTTCGACGCCAAGCCATTGATTTCACGGCATACGCGGATCCGGATCGCTTGGGAAACGGCGAAGCGGGCCAGCGGGTGCGCAAGCTCGAGGATGACTTGGTGCTTGCGGAGAAAGAGGTGGGCCTTGCGCAATCCAAGCTGCAGGGGACGCAGCGGCTTTTCGAGAAGGAGTTTGTCACGCGGGACGAACTCGAGAACGACGAGATGGCGCTGCGCCGCAGCGAAATCGCGCTCGAATCCGCGCGCACGAGCAAGGAACTCTTCATCAAGTACGAGTTTCCGAAGCAGGCGGAAAAACTGCTCTCCGATTACGAAGAGGCGCTGCGCAAGCTCGAACGGACCCGCAAGCAGGCCGTCTCGCAGATGGCACAGGCGGAGGCGAAGCTGAAGTCCGCCGAGGCCCGATTCACTTTGCAGACGCAGCGGCGCAAGGAAATTCAGGAGCAGATCGAGAAGTGCACCATTCGCGCGACGACGCCGGGACTCGTCGTCTACGGCGCGCGGGAGCGTCGCTCGTGGGAGGAAATTCGGATTGAGGAAGGCGCGTCGGTGCGGGAGCGCCAAGGTATCATCACCATCCCGAACACGCGACAAATGACCGCGAAGGTCAAGATTCACGAAGCGTACATCGAGCGGATCGCGCGGGGCCAGCAGGCGCGGATCAAGGTGGATGCGCATCCGGACCGCCCACTTACGGGCGTAGTCTCGCGTATCGGCGTGCTGCCGGACGCCCAGAACCGCTGGATGAACCCGGACCTGAAGGTTTACGACACCACAGTCACGATCGACGGGACGCATGAGTGGCTGAAGCCGGGGTTGAGCGCGCAGGTCGAGATCATCGTGGACCGTCTCGACGACGTGCTGCAGGTGCCGCTCCAGGCGGTCTCCGAGGAGAATGGGCAGCGGATCTGCTACGTGGCCGGAGGCGGTGGCGCCGAGCGGCGCGTGGTGCAGACGGGATCCTTTAGCGACGTGTTCATCGAGATCAAGAGCGGTATCACGGCCGGCGACCGGGTACTGCTGCGCGCCCCGTCGTCCGGCGCGGAGCGACCGGCCGCCGTTTCCGATTCCGAGCAGGAGGGGCGTCCGCGCAGGCGGGAACCCGCCGGCGAGCGTCGGGAAGAGGGCGGATCATGAGCGATGCGCCGCTGGCCGCGTTGCGCGACGTGCGCAAGACGTACTTCATGGGGGCGGTGCAAGTGGACGCGCTCCGGGGCGTCGACATCGCGTTTCACCGGGGCGAGTACGTCAGCATCATGGGGCCGTCCGGCTGCGGCAAGAGCACGTTGCTCAACGTACTTGGCTGCCTCGACCGGCCGAGCGCGGGCGCCTATTTCCTCGATGGCGAGGACGTGGCCGGGCTCACGGACGACGACCTTTCCGAGATTCGCGGCGGGCGGCTGGGTTTCGTGTTTCAGTCCTATAATCTGATTCAGCAGCTTTCCGTTCTCGAAAACATTGTTGTGCCGCTGTATTACCAAGGCGTATCCGAGCGGCGCGCCCACGCGATCGGCGCGGAACTCGCCGAGCGGGTGGGGCTGAGCGACCGGCTGCGGCACCGCCCGTTCGAGTTGTCGGGCGGTCAGCAGCAGCGCGTCGCCATCGCGCGGGCGCTGGTGAACGATCCGCTGCTGATCCTGGCCGACGAGCCGACGGGCAACTTGGACTCGAAGTCGGGCGCGGAAATCATGCAGTTGTTCGACGATCTGCACGGGCAGGGCAAGACCATCATCATGGTGACGCACGATGCCTCGATCGGCGCGCGATCGGACCGGACCGTGCGCCTGCGCGACGGCGTGGTGGAGGAGGATACGCGCAATGAGCGCGTTGCCTAGCGCGCGGCAACTTTACCGGGCGTTGACGCCGGCGCGGCTCAAGCGCACGGTGCAGCTTGGTTTCAAGAGTCTCTGGGTGCATCGGCTGCGTTCGCTGCTGACCGTGCTCGGGATCGTGTTCGGCGTGTGCTCCGTAATCGCCATGCTGGCGGTGGGCGACGGCGCGAGCTACGAGGCGCAGGAGCAAAT
>Ga0116142_10001376_pt1 | contig 29206 bp, 27 predicted proteins | sample AD_UKC033_MetaG_FD_89785 | JGI IMG/M metagenome (GOLD analysis project Ga0116142, IMG submission 89785) | Active sludge microbial communities of municipal wastewater-treating anaerobic digesters from USA - AD_UKC033_MetaG | ecosystem: Engineered > Bioreactor > Anaerobic > Digestate | place: USA... | reverse complement strand
ATTGGGTGAATTCTTTTACCCCGGGTGCTGATGACTGGTTGTGCCACGCGGGATTCTGGAAGGCACCAACATACAGGTCACCGGACACAGTGCCGGTTTGTGTGGTTGAGAGCGGAAGGGTCGCAGCCGATACAGCTCCAGGAATTGCAAGGAGCAACAAGAGAATAAAAAGGCTCATGCTTGTCATTTGTTTCATTATTCAGTACTCCAACCGCGGGTGGCATTCCGCGGATATACAAAAAATCAGGAGTGGCTACCATAAATATATTATGATTTTTTTCTATATTCTTCACACAAAATTCAATATATCAAAAACATAATATCATCTTATATACAAAATTAAGAAAATTGAGTTAAACATTACATGAAAAAGTATACGATCATGATATTTCATAAATATAAAGATACTTTTTCTGCCACCTGGGACGTTTTCATCGCCAAGATCCTGCATAGGAAAAAGAACCAAGAATTGAGGAATTTGAACATACCCATCACTTCTCTCACCTCATTCCAGGTCATGCCGGGAACACCGCGTGCACCGCCTTCTCCTGTCCGGGTGTGATCACTACTTCGAACGTCCGCGACTCCTTCTCGCCTACCAGCTTCACGGTATAGATGCCTGTCGCCAACGAAGGTATGATGACCGGGGTCTTCTCGCCCGTGTTTCTTCCGGAGAGGTAGACCTTTGCTCCCGCAGGGGTGCTCGTGAGGTTTAAGCTGCCATGGGAATACGGTTCGAGCTTAATGAACACCTTCTCATCGATCGGGTTGTTCATGGCATCGATCATCGAGAGTTCCTTCTCTCCAGGAAGGTATCCCGGCGCCTGGACCGTGACCCGGTGCAGCCCGGGCGACACGTTCGTTACAGCGGCCGGTGTCCGAAGGCCGGTCGAAAACCCGTCAAAGAGGATATCGCTCCCGGGGGGGTCCGAAGAGATGACCACGGTAAGAGACTGTGAATCTGCAGGTTCGGACCGGATCACCATCGTGTCACCGGATTCCAGCTGGGGAAGCACGTTCCGCGAAATATACGAGCCATCGTGGAGGATCACGATAAAAGCCGGGGTGCCCTCAGCTTCGGCCTCCCCAGGCATTTCAACAGGCGGCCCTCTCCCATTGACCGTGAACGCTGAGCCCGCGTAGTCCTCTGATGTGATATTCAGCATCCGGGCAAACATCGCACCCTCCATGAACGAGATCATCGTGATGCTGCCTCTGGCTACGTAGATCCTCCGGGCAGCCGGGAAAATTGTGTTCTTCTTATCCATCCCTACCGTGTGGTACCCTTCACGGAGCCCCCCCACCACCCGCGGGGTGACCTGATCGGTCCTTCGCCCATCTATCAGAATGGTCGCCTCTGACGGGTACGACTCGACATAGACTCCTCCGAGCTTTCCGTTTCCTGATGGGGAGGATGTCGAAACAACCGGCTTTTTCGGGACGTAGGGGGTGAATATGATACGCAGATCGTAATCTCCTGCCGTCTTCAGGGAGGCGCGGTAGGGGTCATACCCGTCCAGCGTGACTGTCACTTCCTGTGTCCCGCCCCGTGGAACCGGGCAGGTAAGCGGGGTCAGGTCTTCATACTCAACGCCGTTTACCGTTACCAATGCCCCCTCAGGATCGGTGATGACCGTCAGGTTGACCTCCTCTGATAGCGCCACGACAGGTGCTATCGGTCCCAGGGATTGTGCGGAAGAAGGCATGATCGGCGCAAAAATCCGCTGGAACATCCATCCAAAGAACCCCGTATCCTGCTGGACGGGTGTGAGAGTGACGATGACCTCGGTCTCTGCCGGTACAGCAGTCCCCGTCACCTGGACTGGCGCTGTCCTGGTGGTCGTGGGAGCCGCGGGAAGGCCGGCATCTCCCGGCACGACCACGAGCACAGCCCCCCGGTTCTCCAGGTAGTCCCCCCGTTTCAGGGTGAGGTAACTCTGGATCGTGGCCTCGTTAGAGCCTGGACGGATGCTTTCCAGTACATCGACCATGGCGATGCTGGTCGCCGATGAACCGTTCACGAGCAGGTTGTCCCATTCCGCCCCGTTGAAGGTGATCCGGTTCTCGTCATCAGGCTCTCCGGATGCTGCAGTGCTGATCAAAAAGAGATGTGCCGTTGATGCAAACGCTGGGACCTCCTCAAAGGGAAAGACGGTGGTCGCATCTTCGGTCGTGGTCTCATACTCCGGCCCGGCCAGCAGCACATCGCTCCCTTCTGCGATCCAGTAGAGGGTGGGAGTACCCCCTTCAGTCTCGGTGGCAAGTATGAGGAGCAGTCCATAGACCGCAAATGCCTCATCTCCTTTCCCGGCATTCCCCACCGAAAAGGTGTAATTCCCTGTCTCCTTCACCAGGTCCTGTATATCGTAGGAAAAGGTCGTTGCAGGATAATCATATATGCCAAAACCCTTCCGATCCGAATAGTGTGCAGCCGGAGAGATAGGGGTACTTTCGTACTGCAGGGTAAGAGGAGCGGCGAGCCCCTCTCGTTTCTTCTCATCATGATCCCAGGTCGTGTAGACATAGAGCCGAGCCAGGCGCAGCTCATCACCCGTCCGAAGGGGCACTTGCAGGGTATAGTTCTTCGACTCCCCTGAAAGGATCAGGTCGGAATAGTCGCTCGTCTCGTAGAGGTTCACGCTCCCGTTCACCATCCCGGTGAGTAATACCGGGATGGTTTGGCCATAGTACCCGTTTTCAGCCGTAGCGACCTCCCCGGTATCAGAACTGTCGGAGACCGTGCTGCCAGCGGGGGTTGGCGTTGGCTCCTCCTCATCGGGAGGCTCTTCCGGTTCGGTCCCCTGCCGGATGGTGAGGGTCGCGAGGATTATCTTGTAGAACTGGCCTTCAGAGCCCGAACCGGAACCTCCATACCGGTCATAGGTGAGCAGGTTATCCCCATCGCTCTTTACTTCCCCGGTCACATCCCACTGGTTGAATCCGAAATACGCCCCCTGGTTCTGGCCCCCCTCAAGGTCCTCACCATTGAAACGGTAATACCCATCCTGGCTGGCCAGGTGGTTGACAGAAAGCGTGGCCTTCTCGACCGAATCAAAAATCCCTGAAGGATCAAACGAGGTCTCACCCCGGTAATCCTCCCCAAGCTGCTCATCTGAATAATACGTGTCGGAATCATGCCCCTGGTTCACCGCGTACCAGACCTGGTCGGAATCCCCGTCATCATAGGCGACCACCAGCGTGACAGCCTTGATCCTCCCGTCAAGGCTCGGGTTCTGTTGGATGGTCTCCACCCGGGCGCCCGGGTTTCTGGAGGTGATCTTCGAGCCCACGTCATACCACATCAGGTAGTCGCTCGTTACCCGGTTCACATGGCTGTTCACCATGACATACCCGGGCCCTCCATCATACACGTAGGTGAAGGGAACGTCCAGGTTCTCTGTGCCAAGCACCGTCTCGTACGTCCCATCTCCATCCCCGTCGAAGGAGATCTTTGCCGTTCCGTTGTAGTTGTTCTGCATGTGCCCGCAATAGACCGCCACGTACAATCGCGCCCAGCGGACCTGGGTGAAGACAGGGAGCGAGAACTTCTTTGCGATATCCCGCTGCCCCCATGAAGGGACCATCGCATCAATAAACAGGTCGCCAGTCACCATCCCGGACTGGACCGTCTCAAACGGCATTCCCCCCACGTAGGGATCAGCCGATCCCTGTGCCTGGAGCATCAGCAGAAGGATCAGAACCCCTGAGATCAGGGCCAGGGAACCCGGAAGATTCCATCCTTTCTTTCTGTTTCCATCCATCTTGTTCATCCACGACCACCTTTCCGTCTTCATCCAGATCTCACCCGCCGGACCGTATTGCCTCCACCGGATTGAGCCGCGCTGCCTTTACTGCCGGATATAGGCCGGAGAGCACGGCGAGCAGGACCGAGACCACGAGCCCTGCGATAAGAAGCCCGGGAGTTACCCGGGCAATCTCGGTTCCAAACAACAGGGTAAACTCCTCTCCCAGGCGTGAGAGGATGAACGAACGCCCTGCGGTGTTGACAAGGGCGGCAAACACCATTCCGCAGAAGCACCCCAGGACCCCCCCGGCGATTCCGATGATAAGGCATTCGGCCAGGATCAGGCGGATGACATCCCTCCGGGATGCCCCGACGGCCATGGTAATCCCGATCTCCCGTACCCGCTCGTACACCGAGGTCATCATCGTGTTCATGATCATCAACGCCCCGACCACGAGCGAAATAACGGCAAAGAGGGCGAGGAGCAGGACCACCATATCCATCAACCGGTTCACCGATTCAATCTGCTCAAATGCCCCGGTCGCTCCAAGCTGCATCCCTGTGATCGCAGCGGCAACGCCGGCCACGTGCTCGGGGGAATCAACCCTGACGAGAATCCCGTCATACAGTGGTGCATCGGTCCGTGCTGCCACGACAGCTCCCCGGTTGGCAAGGAGGATCTCGTCAATCGAATCCCCCCGCTCCTGGAGCACTCCGACCAAGGTGAGCTCAATCTCAGAATCCAGCGGCTTCCCTGATGCATCGTACTCCCGTATGGTAACCACGAAACGGTCATTTTGCCGGATCCCTTCGTACCGCTGGAGTTTCTCGCCGAGGCGGTATCCCGCCACCACTTCGCGGGTTTCCGGTGAGAACGGCCTCCCCCGGGAGTAGCGGAGGTTGAGGAGTCCGCCCTCTTCGACAGAATCAATCCCGGTTACCGGGATGAACGTTTGCCGGGCCGTTGCATACGTATCCCGCGTAATTCCTTCTGCCCCGGTGACAGAAGAGAGGTTCCGAATTTCCATGATCCGTGCGCCGGTAATGAGTTGCACCACATCCCCGTGCACTTTCGGCTGGACGGTGATCAGGGTCAGGTCGGACTGGGTCTTGATGGTCTCGACTGCATTGTACCGTATCCCCTCCCCAAGCGAGACAGTGGCGATCACCGCTGCAACCCCGATGGTAATCCCGAGTACGGTCAGGAAAAATCGCAGCCGCTTCCTCCAGAGATGCCGGAACGCAATGGAGAAAACATCGCTGATCATGCCACCACCTGCCCATCAAGGAGCTCGATGCTTCGGTCCGAGTAGCCGGCCAGGTCCCGCTCATGGGTGACCACCAGGAAGGTGATGCCCTGATCAGTGTTCAGCTCACGGAGAAGACGATAAATTTCCCGGCTGGTCTTCGAATCGAGGTTTCCAGTTGGTTCATCGGCAAGCACGATCGGGGGATTGGCTGCCAGTGCCCGGGCGATTGCCACCCGCTGCTGCTCACCCCCTGATAGCTCGGCCGGGTAGTGGCCGGTCCGGTCAGCGAGCCCGACCAGACTCAGGAGTTCAAGGGCCCGCTCCTGTCGCTCCTGTCGGGGGCGCCCGTGGAAGAGGAGCGGGTAGGCCACGTTATCGGCAGCAGTCATGGCAGGAAGGAGGTTGAACTGCTGGAAGACAAAACCAACCATCTCCCGCCTCAGTCGGACCAGTGCATGATGGTTATGGTAATCCGTCAGGGCTCCCGAAATCCGCACGTTCCCTGACGTGGGGTGATCAAGACCTCCAATAATATTGAGGAGGGTGCTCTTGCCACTTCCGCTCCTCCCCACAATCGTGAGAAACTCCCCAGGAGCGACAGAGAACGAGATATCTCGAAGAGCACTCACTGTTTCGGTATACCTCTTTGAGACTGACTCTACCTCAATAATGCTGCGGGTATCACTCGTCATAGGTTACCTCGAGCACCGCATTCGTGAGCTGGATATAGTCCCCATTGTCCTGGACCTCCGCACGGTTCCCCCCGGGCCTGAGGAAGGGCTTTACCTCCCGTCTATCGACTCCGACTTGCTGCAGTTCGGAGGAACTGAAGATATCGGTCCATGTTTTCCCTGAAAATGAGGGGAAAAGGACGTGCATGACCGGCCGTAACACGATGGGGACCACGGCCTCGTCACCCCGGTTGAAGAAGAGACGGTTCATCTCCGGGACACCCGAGAGCGAGTATCCACCCGAGGGGGCGACCAGGAGCATCTCGGCATCGTGGACCTGCTCAAGGGAGATAGTACCGGGATACTCGATCCGGCTTGTTGCCATTTCCGGGGTGATCCCGTATCGGCTGTAGAGGAGGTCGGTCCCCTCCATGATCTGAATCTGTTTCTGCTGGCCTCCGGGCACGGTATATACCGCAAGAAATCCGACCCCCTGGATGGTGAAGCTCGTCCCCTCCTCGCCAGTGTTTACGATTCGTATCGTGAAAGGTCGCGAGAAGTCCATCGCGGAAGGTATTTCGTAGGTGTCCATCCCGGAATAGAAATCATTCTGGCTGGCAAATCCCTTGTTGTCGGTATACCGGTTCCTGAAGTGAAGGGCACCACCTTCTCCCGGGGGCACGAGCTGGACGTCCATCCTTGGGTAAATGGCAGCCTGCCCCTTTTTACTCCAGGACCAGTAGATATACACCCGCTGGTAGAGGAGATCGGAGCCCTCCGGGATCCCAATTGAAAGCACTGTATCATAGCCCGAACCGGCATTGATACTCCCGCTGTAGGTACCGTTTGCAAGAGAGAAGAGGTAGTCACCTGGTACCGTTCCCGTGTATGCCAGGTTGAGCGGGTGGTCCCCCGCGTACGTGGCAGCACCAGGGCAGATCAGGGTAACGACGGCAAGGCAGATGATACTGCATGTGGGGAGATCAGGAGAACTCATAGACCCGCTCATCACTGTTATTCGCCCGGTCCTTCTCAGGTATTGTCCCCCGTTCGTCGGCAACTACCCGAAGGGTATGCCTGCCGGCCGTAGTAAACAAGGGAATTGTGACGGTGATCGCCCCCCCTGCCGAAACACCCTCGGTCACTGTTTGCTCTGCAACTTTCTCCCCATCAAGATACAGGGAGAGCACGAACGCTGGGGCATTACTTCCGCCGGTATTCCTGACCGTGACCGGGATAGGAAACTCCGAGACTCCGCTACCCGCTCCGGCAACGGACGGCACCAAGACCAGTGCGAAGATACCAATGGTAAGGAAGAGGGCGGGGAGCGTGACAGGGGACGGCCTTTTCCTCGCCATCCACCAGGCCAGGACAAGCCCCCCCGCAATGGCGCCAGCGAAGGGAAATGGGGCATTTTTCGGACTCGTGCCGCCAGTCCCGGGACTTCCGGGATCGCCAAGTGATACCGAGAGGTCGGGCAGGCTCCCTACAGTAATAGAGCGGGACGCCGCATTGTTGGAGGTGTCCGTATCCCCCTTGACTGTGACGGTGACGGTGTGATCACCAGGCGCGGCCTGCCAGCTGCCCTCCACCTCCCGAATTCCTTCGTATCCGATGATTACCTGTGTGGTGGCCACAGGAACTCCATCGACAGAAAATACGACCTCAACCGGAGCGGAAGACACGATGCCATTATTCCTGATGACCGCGCTGATAGTCGCGGTCTCCCCTTGGTATGCACCCTGGATGGTGATGGGATCTACTGAAAGTTCGGGGACGAGGGAGTCTCCGTTCTCTGTGACGACCAGCATGGCAAGGACCGGGTGAATGTAGTCTTCACCTTCAGACAGCGCGCTCGCAGTGACTATTACCCCGTCCCCGTTCAGGTCCCGGCCTCGTTCAAAGACAACCGTATTGCTCTCTTTGAGAAGCGAGGTAACATCAAAGACTTCAAGATCAGCATATCGGGTATCAATACCACTCTTTCCGTTCGCATCGGATGACCGCTCGTTCCCAATATCACGGGCACCAGGAAGATACTCAGATTCAGGGATTGCAAGGATGCCCAGATCCTGCCCGTTGAAGGTGATATAATCGGGTTGACCACGTGTTGATGTGAGGAGGAGGGTTGTCAGCTCTGCAGAACGTATTGCTCCAGAAGAAGGGGCCGAGAAGGTTACGGCAGAGCTGTCATGCCGTGTCGGATTGGCACCTGCCCACCCTTCCCCATGGAGGTTCTCGTTTCCATCTGCTATCCAGTACTGGGTGACGGGGCCATTTTCCGATTCGATCAGGGCAACTACGATGATTCCGTATACCCTCCCGTCAAGTTTGTTATTCGGTTCACCCCGGCTGGTAGTGACGGTAATGGTGTTATCGCCCTGGCCAATAACTCCGGTCCCATCGAAGGATATCCAGTACACGCCATTGCCGGACTCGTAGACCTGCCGGTCCATATCATCCTCGCCGAACAGCTCGATTTTTTCCTGTTTCTTCCCATTGATATCGATTTGGGTCCATCCCCGATATTTTTCGGTCCCACCCCAGACTCCCGTGTATACACGTGCCCAAGCTGGCTGGTGTTCAAGGGCAAATTCATGTGAATAAGGAGGGGCTGAAAGACCGAGGCTCCAGGAACTCACCACTTCCCCCCGGATCGCTCCCTGAGCAGTAATACCGAGTGGGACACCTTCGAAAGAGTACATGGCAGAACATGGTACGGAAAGGAGGAGCATGATAACGATGAGAATGATCGTAATAGGGAGGGCATACCGCATAGCAGATATTCTCTAATCTTTGTTATTTATTTTTTTATTTTTAATACGAATTAATCATTATGTAAAATTAGAATGTAAATGTCCCTTTCTGGTCCCGGTGGACTATTAATTGCATCTGCTCGTCCAGGCAACAGGTCTCAAGGTGCTCCCATCAGAATCCATTTCCTCTCATAAGGAAGATTCTCCTTTTCTTTCATCAAGGAAACAAGAGTCCGTCACGATAATTCCCTAGCCTCGTGCAGCTTTTTTTAAGAAAATACAAGCAGATTTTACCTTTTTCAAATTCAGTTGAGGAAACATCTATCTTCTTGGAGACAGTATCAGGAAACCGGTGATCACTATGGAATGCCCAAGCACTGCCAAACTTTCGGGAACCCAGCTTGATGAGATCAGGAAACTTGAAGGGAAGTTGGGGGTTATCCTTGTCGCTTATGACAAGGTCCATCCCTACAAGAAGCTCACAAATGAAGCGCTTTCAAAAATCCAGTCTGTCGAAAAGGATACCGGGTCAATCCTAATCGCGTACGAGGCCTGATAATCCACTCTTTTCCTTGGATGGCATCCCCGGGATAGTATTCCAGGCGTACCGCTTTTCTGGCCCGAGTTCTGTGATGTAACTCTGGTCTGTTTTACCGGTTCCAGTCGAAACACGTCTCCTGTTTAATTGTTGGTTCCCCTGATCCGCCCGCTCTCCTCGTTCAGGGCCCACAGGACGAATGCATCAACCGAGGGGAAGGACTCTGCAGAGATCTTCCTGGGCGAATCCTCCTGCGTGTCAAGTTTCGTGACCTGTGTACCATCCCCGGTCCGGTAGGCATATCGAACCTCGTAGACCAGTTCCGGTTCCCGGATCTTCGGGTGGTGCGTCCGCCCGTAGGCAACGGCAACAGCCCATTCCGTCTCACGGATGTCCACGTAGACGGTCCCGAGCAGCACTCTCCCGACACTCCGGACCTGGGTGGTCGATTCAAACGATTCCACGGCAGTCCTCACGGTGCCGGATGGACGGTAGCCAAAATATCGTGACATTCCATCACTTCTTACTCCAAATATCTGCCATTTTTGATACACTGCTTATTCCGTAGTATCTCTCTTCTTCTGACCCTTCCAGTAGCCAAAAACCCAGCCGACCAATATCCCGCCAATGGCAGCCTGAAGTGCAAAGATTCCTGCTTCAATCTCACCACTTGGCGGAGACCACTGCCAGATTAAGGGTTGAAATTCCTCTTCCGCTTTCCCTGTCAGTTCTGCGATCTGGGAGGACCCCACAGTATCAGACCCGGCGAATTCTGCATCGGACATGATTGAACTCGTGTAGAGAAACAGGCCACAGAATCCAATGATGGCGATGAGGGCGATGATCTCCAGCCCGTATTTGGAGGACATCAGGCCTCACCCCGGGCTGCCCTGATCTTTTCTTCCGGAAATACTTTCAGCCGGAGGATTATATCGGGTTTCAACTGGACAATATACTTGAATACCAGGGCGAGAACCACCCCTTCCACAATGGCGAGAGGAACTTGCGTGATTGCAAAGATCCCCATGAAGAGGGCGAAGGAACTCATAACACCCCCAACCTCTGCAGGATATGCCAGTGCAAGTTCGAGTGAGGTGGTAAAGTAGGTGAACAGGTCTGCCAAGGCACAGACGATGAAAACCGTCAGATACATATTAGTCCGGGTATTACGGAGTGCCCGATATACCGCATATCCTGCAAGAGGTCCGACAATCCCCATAGAGACGATATTCGCTCCCAGTACCGAGAGGCCACCATGAGCAAGAAAAAGGCTCTGGAACAGGAGCACAATAGCGCAGATAACCGAGGTTATCCACGGTCCAAAACATATGGTGGAAAGACCGGTTCCTGTCGGATGGGAACAACTGCCGGTGACCGAGGGAAGTTTCAGCGATGAGAGGATGAAGATGAATCCGCCCGTCACCGCAAGGAGCGGGAGGGCTTCGCGATCCTTTTCCAAGACTTTTTTCAACTGGTAAATGCCGAATACCAGGCAGGGCAATGCGATAATCCACCACACCACGCACCACTGCCATGGTAAGAATCCTTCCATAATGTGCATAATTATCGAAGACAATCTTTTTTGTCTTAACTAAATAATACTTGTGTATTGCACCAGACCGATGCAAGACAGGGCCTATGAATGAAAAATCCAAAAGAAAAAAATACACTTCTCGATATCCTGAGGAATGGGATCTTTTGGTTCGTTCCTTTTAAAGACCCTCTAATTGGGACGAAGGAAATCGTGACAGATACAATATTAAACCTTCCAGTGATGGGCATCGACATCATTCCATTTCTGAAAGTTAAGATGACGGCCCGGAATGTTCGTCTCCGCTTCATTCCATCCGCTCCTCCTCTCGTCCGGTGCTCCTCCATTCCGCTCCGTTCAAATACCGGTCCTGTTCTCTCACATTGCCCGTGGATGATGACGCTCCCGGTCTCATCGTTTCACTCTTCATCGGCAGCTGCTCCCTCCCGTTCCTCGCACCATGCTTCACATCGTGCTTGTCGCTGTGTTCCGTACGCCACTGGCGCTCAGTGACTCGCAGCACTCGACCTCGTGCTAATGCACTCGGTAACCGGCGCTCGCTCGGGCCGCTGTGGCCACCACTCTCCCAGCCTCTCGTTGCTTCCAGGGGGGCACTGCTACCCCCTTCGCTCCTCGCCCTGATGGGACAGCCTCCCAATCTTAAGAGGAGATTTTCCAGCTATATTCAAATCCCAAAAAGCACAATTTTATAAAATAACCTTTTTATAAAGCCTAAATCTAATAAAAAACCTAAGATGGGCGTCTTTTCGAAAAGGAGCCCCAGCCGTGATTTGAACACGGGGCCTGCTGATTACAAGTCAGCCGCTCTGCCAGCTAAGCCACTGGGGCGCCATATATCATACGTGTTATATCATAAAAAAAGTGGTGAAGAAGGGAACATACACATGAAACTGATGCGACATGGGCAGGAAGGGATATCATAGGGGTTGCCAAATCACCTTGCTGAGAGCATGTGTCGTATAAGGAAACTGACTCTTGGTGCGGTCATCGTTATCATGATAATTGTTGCCGGTTGCAGCACCCTCCAGCCTGAAACCCCCACTTACAATAATGACAAAGATCCTATTGTGGGGCTCTGGTTCTCGGAGTCCCCGGATTCAGTGACCTATTTCATCTTTTACGAAAATTTGACGTTCAACGCCTGGTCGCGGAGCGCAGCGGATGTGCCGGACTATCGTTACCATTACTTTGGAACTTGGGATGTCTCGGGAGGCAACGAGTACACCACAACCGGCCAGCATATCGGGTATGGAGAAGTGACCGCTCTTGCTATCTGGCGAGACCTGGCCATTCTCTACGATCCCGCAGGTGATACCGTCACCATTCCGGTCTACGATAACCAGGAATTCAATCGGATATCAAAAATCCCGGAAGAGGCGCGGATAATCTAATCGGAGACCTAGATACATTCCCGCTATGGTGAGCAACTGCCGGATTTTCCGGGATTTCCCCGTTCCCATACCACCTCACCACGGTAACAGATCCTGATGACCCGGTGGTACGGGATCGGAGTTGTTCCCTTTTCGGATGCTATCTCGATGTAATAGCGATCAAGGCGGAGAATCCTGTCTCCGCCGATGCAACTCAAATCACCTGGTGCACCCCGGTTGATATAACAGATCCCGACATCGGCAAACCGATACCCGGGATCATGATACATTCGGAGGATAAGCGCTCTGCTTTTCCGCATGCTGTTTCCTCTCCTTATGCAGTTCCCCCTCAAAATAGTTCACCCCGCATTCCCGGAATTCCATCCGCTATCCATGGATTAATCCGAAAAGAGGACGGATAGTTATTGATGGCGCATCTCACGGTGGATATTGGCGGGAAACCCGGAGTCAACTGCAGGGGGTTCTGCGAATACTGTTATTTTAAACATGTGAAGGAGGTCCCCCCCTTCGGATGCCGCCACTGTCCCCCCTACCGGGTGGGATGTGATTACTGCAGCCGGAGCGTGCGTGAATACTACCAGGGATGGAAAAGTCTGCGGCAGATAGGAGATGAGACGCTTGCCACCCTCCAGATGATGACCGGCGATGTCGAAAGGGTGACCATCAGCGGGGGTGGGGACCCGAGCTGTTACCCGGAATTTACCGATCTGATCGAACTCCTTGCAGGGATGGAGCTCCCGCTCCACATCGGATATACCAGCGGGAAAGGATTTGATGATATCGGGATCGCGGACTTTCTCATCGACCATGGGCTCGCCGAAGTCTCGTTCACGGTCTTTTCCGTGGATCCGGCAAAACGGAAGCGGTACATGCATGATCCTTCCCCGGATGTCTCGCTAAAGATCCTCGAACGGCTCTGTGGCGAGATCGATGTATACGGAGCCGCGGTTGTCCTCCCGGGAATTAATGATGGCAAATCACTCGAAGAGACATGCCGGTGGCTGGATGACCGGGGGGCAAAAGGGCTGATCCTCATGCGTTTTGCGAACAGGACCGATCAGGGCCTCATCCTCGGGAATTCTCCGGTTATTAAGGGGCAGCCGGTCCAGTCCCCCCAGGAGTTCCAGGAGATGGTGACCGGTCTTGCTCAACAATTCAGCATGAAGATTTCAGGGACACCCCTCTGGGATCCGGCAATCGGCTCGCCATTTGCTATACGAAACGAACCTGATCTCCTCGACAAACTCCCGCTCCTCCAGCGGAGGGCAACGGTCATCACCGGGAGTATTGCCGCACCGGCCATCCAGGCCATTCTCGATGCACGGGGAGGAGGGGTGAACGTTATCGCAACACGAAAAGAGATCGCCTGCCTTATCACGGCCGATGACCTCAAGGCGCTCGACCTGGCAGAAATGGAAGGCCTTGTTCTGATCCCGGGACGGGCATTCATCCATGACCGAGAGGCCAAGCGAATCCTTACCGCTGATGGAAACGACCGCACGGTGCTCCGCGGCCCTGAAATGCTGACTGCAGATGCAGAGACCAGCATGGGTATGACCAGGGAGGGGGTCCTCCTGATGGAGCTTGAAGGGTTTTCCGGGCTGATTGCAGTGATCAACCGGTATGGGCAGGAGATCTTCTGATCTGTTCGATATGCTTATCATCTGCCCCCATGAATAATAAGCAGGCACAACAAGTGTGCTGGCATATGTAAGTCCGACGTGTGGTAACAACACGGCCTCGCTTTTTCAGAGGCTTTTGGGATTACAGAAGAGTCAGCAGAGGCTGCTCTTTTTTCGGATTTACATGGTGCCATATGGAGGTGAACCATGGCACGTATACATGCACGCCGGAGAGGCGATTCAGGATCGGTCCGCCCGCATCGGAGCGAAGCTCCATCCTGGTCGAATACCGACGTGAAAGCAATCGAGAAAGTGATCGTTGACCTGAAAAAAGAAGGGTACTCGAGCAGCAGGATCGGCCTTGTTCTCCGCGACCAGTATGGTGTCCCTGACGTCAAACTGGTGATGGGAAAACGAATCGAGCAGATTATCAGAGAGAACGGGCTACAGTCAGAGATTCCTGAGGATCTCCGGAACCTGATGATGAAGGCGCTTGGCCTCCGGAAACATCTCGGGGAGAATAGAAACGACCTGCACAACAAGCGGCAGCTGCAACTGACCGAATCAAAAGTACGCCGCCTGGTGAAGTACTACGTATCCAGAGGAAGACTTCCCAGCGACTGGAGCTACAAGCCTGAAACCGCGGAGATCCTGCTCTCGCGCTGATCCCCATGTCCCTCGAAGAAGCCGTATCCAGGGTTGCTCAGGAGCTCGAGCGGCAGGACTTTGTCGAGATCTATGCGCACCATGATGCGGACGGGATTGCTGCCGGGTCCATCCTGTGTTCTGCACTGTTCCGAAGAGGGATCCGGTTCCGGCTCAGAATCCTGGATCATATCAGCCCTGCGTCCCTCTCTCCCGGGATCCCGACCGTGCTTTGTGACCTCGGTTCGGGACTTGAGAACCTTCCTGAAGGAGTGATGGTGATAGACCATCATATTCCCCGGTTCGAAGGCGATCTCCATGTCAATCCCAGGCTTCATGGGATCGACGCTGACCGGGAACTCTCTTCCTCCGGGACTGCCTACCTTGTGGCAAAGGAGCTAGGGGATAACCGGGACCTTGCCGGCCTTGTCATGCTTGGAATCATCGGTGATGATCAGGATCTGTCAGGGATGAACCGCGAGATCTTCAACGAAGCGATGGGAGAATCAGTCATCAGCATGAACAATGGATGCCGGCTGGTGGGAAGAGATCTCCATGAGAAGCTGCTCTGCAGCATCAATCCCTACCTTCCCCGAATAAGCGGGGATGAGATGGCTGTCGCTGATCTTATCGAGACTTCTTCGCGGGAAGGGAAGATCGAGGGGGATAGATTGCTCTCCCTCATCGTTCTGCGGATCAGCCTGTTTGTCCCTCCAAGGACACTGAATTCCCTTTACGGAGAACGGTTTTCCCTTGACCGTGAGGTCATCAGCGACGCCCATACCTTCACGACCATAGTGGATGCATGCGGGAAGTGCGGCCAGGGCGGACTTGCGGCATCACTCTGTCTCCGATCTTCTGAAGGGACGAATGAGGCATGGGAAGCAGCACACGGCCACCGATGGCGCGTTCTTCAATCGCTGACTGCGCTTGCCGGACGAGACGAGAAGCAGAGTTTCTATGAAGTGGAGGAGCGATCAGTGGCCAGTGATGTGGCAGATGTGCTTGCGAGGGACACGGTCCAGGAACGCCCAGTCCTCGTAACAGCGCGTGACAATGAACTCTGTCATGTCTCTGCCCGTGCACCGGAAACATCGGACCTGAATCTAGGCGATCTGATCCATGAAGCGGCTGTGCGGTGCGGCGGTTTTGGCGGTGGCCATCGGACGAGGGCTGGGGCTACGGTTGCCTGTTCGCGGATTGGCGAGTTCCGTGATACTCTTGCAAGGATGGGGGTGGCATGAAGGAAATAGAGGGGATTATTATCACCCGGCACCGTCATGCAGGATGTGTTGCCGGGGCTTTGCGCCCTGACAATCTCTCTGCCATGAGCACGATTGCCTGCGGCGATGAAGTCAGGACGATGATAACTGGCAGGAAAATTCGTTCCCTCATTGCATCAACTGACGACTATCTTATGAATTGTGCAATTGCGGAGGATCTATGCAGGTACGCTTCCGACTAGACGCAGAGCTCCGGTTCAGCGCCCCCTTCTCAAAGGAGGCTGAGGATTCCTGCCGGGCACTGATTGATGAGGCAAACAGGGTGCTGTTCATGAAGGGTGTCCCGAAAGGGGTGGATCGCAGCGAAGTAGGCCACATCACGCGATCCGAATTTTCGGGAAATACCCTCACCCTTACCATTGAGAGCGGGGCATACACCAGGGCGCACGATGCACTTTTCCGGTTCAGGAAGCGGGTCGCCCCCTCACTCGGGAAGCACCGGCTCGGTATCCGCGAGATCGTGATAACCGATTATTCGATTGAGCTGGAGGATGCATTCCCGGAGCACTTCCGGATACCGGAACTCCCGTTCATCAAGAGGGCGGTCCTTTCCGGCCGGGTGCTCTCTGTCGACCTCACCATCTCCGCTTCGGATCTCGAGAATCGTATCCCTGACCGGCTGGTCAGGCTTTTTGAAGAGAAGATCGAGGCTGCGGGCTATGGAGGAAAGGGAGAGCACTGGGAGCTTATCTATGAGAGTGGAACAAAAGCCCGGCATTTCGAGGGGGATCCAACAGCAGAGATGATTCAGCGGGGCTGGATCAAGCATGCACTCTCCCGCGGGCAGTGGATCCATGGACCGCAGTCAACACAGCTCTTCCGGGTATTTGAACAGATCGTCATCGAAGAGATCATCAGGCCCATGGGATTTACCGAGATGATCTTCCCGAAACTGGTACCCTGGGAAGTCTGGATGAAATCCGGGCACGCGAAAGGGGTTTATCCTGAAATCTACTATGTATGCACCCCTAAAACGCGTGATGCTGCCTACTGGGAGGATATCGGCGATTACTTCAAGGTCACCGGTGAAGTCTGGGTAGACGAGATCAGAAACCGGATTGACGGGCCAATCGGGGGTCTCTGCTACGCCCAGTGTCCGTCATTCTGGCCGTTCCTGCAGGGAGAGACCCTGGCAAACGACTGCCTCCCCATCCGGATCTTTGACCGGAGCGGAACATCCCACCGCTACGAGAGCGGGGGTATCCACGGGATAGAGCGGGTTGACGAGTTCCACCGGATCGAGATCCTCTGGCTCGGTACTGCAGAGCAGACGGTGGAGACTGCAGACCAGCTGCATGAAGCCTATACCCATGTATTCGAGGATCTCCTCGAACTGGAATGGCGGTGTGCCAAGGTGACTCCCTGGTTCATGGCGCAGGAAGGTATGATCGGTCCCGAAAATGGCTGCGGATGCGGCGGGCGGATTGGGACCACGGATTACGAGGCGTTGCTTCCTTACAGTAACAGCTGGCTCGAATTCCAGAATGTCAGCATCAACGGCGATAAATATCCCAAAGGATTCAATGTAAAAATCCAGAGTGGGGCTGACTGCTGGTCTGGCTGCTCCGGTATCGGCCTTGAGCGGTGGACAGCAGCATTTCTTGCCCAGAAAGGGCTTGATATCGAAAACTGGCCGGATATCGTGGCGAAAAAGGTTGGAGAACCTAAAAATCTTTTCAAATTTCTCTGATGTGATACTATGGCAAAGAAAAAACAGGTTGGACGAAGAGTTGAAGGCTGGAAAGCCAAGAGTTGGTATAAGGTGTATACCCCCGAAAGCCTCGGGAAGGCATACATCGGGGATACCATTGCAGGTGACCCCGAGAGTGTCGTTGGCAGGATCATTCAGACTACCCTTGGTGAGATACTGAATGATTACTCCAGGCAGAACGTGAAGATGAAGTTGCGGATCGCGAATGTGGCAGCAGATGCGGCATACACCGAGTTTGTGGGGCATGAACTGACCCGTGATTATCTCCGTTCCCTGGTAAAGAGAAGGACCACCCGGATCGACAGCCATGTACCGGTCCTAACAAAGGACGGGAAGATGGTGGATCTATCGGTCACCTGTTACACTCTCACGAGGGCAAACCTGAGCCAGACCCATGCAATCCGGGGGCTTCTTTTTTCAAAAACCCAGGATCTCGCAAAAGAGGGAGATTTCAATGCTCTCCTCAATGGAATTGTCACAGGGGACATCTCGAAAGAGCTCTTTAAGACCATAAAGCCCCTTTTCCCTGTCCGCAGGGTTGAAGTAATCAAATCCAAAGTAGGGATTACCAGGGCAGCTTAATCGCCCTTGTATCCTTTTGCCTCCTTTTTCCAAATGACAAGTCCAATGGTGAAACATAATACTGTGCAGTCCGTATCTTTTCAGGATGACGGCACGAAAGGTCCTGCTCCTTATCATCGACGGTGTATCTGACCGGCCATGCAATGAACTTGGTCGACTGACGCCTCTCCAGGCTGCACGGACTCCCATTCTCGATCGTATTACGGCGGAAGGAGTATCCGGGATTATGGATACTATTGGTCCTGGAATCCGCCCGGGATCGGATACCTCGCATCTGAGTCTCCTCGGATATCCCCCGGAACAATACTATACCGGCCGGGGTCCTCTTGAAGCGGCAGGGACCGGTATCACCATGGAACCGGGGATGGTAGGATTCCGCTGCAACTACGCGACCATTGATGGGAACGGACACGTTATTGACCGGCGTGCAGGCAGGATCCACAATACCAGCCTGCTCTCCAGGATAGTCGAGGAGATGGTTGATCTCTCCTCGTTCGGGGTGGATGTTCTCTTCCGTTCCGGGGCGGGTCACCGCGCTGCGCTCGCCTTCAGGGGAGAGGGACTCGGGGCCTGTGTCTCCTCAAACGATCCAAAGAAGGAGGGCATTATTCCCCCAGCCTTCGTACCCCTCAGTGATTCGTCAGCCGACAAAAAGACCGCAGATGCACTGAACGAATTTATCAGGCAGTCGCTTCCTCTCCTCGCGGATCATCCCCTGAACCAGGATCGAAAGAGGGAGGGACTACCCATGGCTAACATGATCCTCATCCGTGGTGCCGGGCAGATGGGTGATTATGAGCCATTCCGCGAGCGATACGGCCTTTCCGGGAGTGTCATATCTGCAGCAACCCTGATAACCGGAATCGGGAAATCTCTTGGCCTCAGATACGTCATGGTTGAGGGAGCGACCGGATCGTCAGATACGAACCTTGAGGGAAAAGTGAACGCCGCTCTCACGGAGTTGAAAGAACAGGATTTTGTGCTGCTCAACATCAAGGGAGCAGACGAGGCCGGCCATGACGGACGTGCCATTGAGAAGAAAAATTTCATCGAACGTATCGATTCTGCTCTCGAACCTCTGCTGGATACCAATGACTGCCTCATCGTCGTTTGTGCCGATCACAGCACCCCTTGCAGCATTCGGGACCATAGTGCTGACCCTGTTCCGCTGGTCATCCGGGGCGATGGTGTCCGGACCGATTCGGTCATGCACTTCGATGAAGTTGCCTGTGCAGAAGGGGGACTCAACCGGATATCGGGACATTCACTGATGCCAATCATCTGCGATCTGATCAACAAGGCCAAAAAATACGGGGCCTGAAGAGATGCAGAGAATCGCAGAGATCCTTGGCCTTGGGGAGGTCCATCTTATTGAACCTTCTTTTGCACTGCTCCCGGATACCACGTTCACCGCTATCCTTGAAGAATTAGAAGGCAGCCAGGCAAGGCTCCTCATTGATCAGAATTCGAATCCACTCTGCATGGCAGTATGCAGTAAAGACGCGTGGATCGCCGGGTGTTTTCACCTTCGCACACCGACCAGTGCACTGATAGCACGCTTCGAGGATCTTGGAGGCGATATCTTCCAGGAGGAACGCGATATCTGGGAAGCTGCAGTCCGGGGCTATTACAGCCGGGAACTGGCACAACATTCCACCCCTGCCCTTGAAGATCTGAATCCAGCCCGGATACGTCTCGTGGACTCCCTTGTTCGTGAAATCCTCGGAGAAGGAGCAGGGAGATCGTGCCTTGACTGCGGATGCGGGTCTGGAGTCGGATCCCTCGTCCTCCGGGAAAGGGGGTATCAGACCCTTTCCTGTGACAATGATCCATCTCTTATCTCCCTTGGATTTGCCAGGGGCAGGCTCGTTTTTGAGGAGACGATGCTGATCGATGCATCGCTCCTTCACCACTACATCGACCATTGTGATACCGGCCTCGGGCTCATGTTCGGTGAAATTCACGATTTCAACGCGGGGATGTGGGAGCAGATTACCGGAGAGCTGATCGCGCTGACCGATCACAGCCTCATCACCACAGGTACCGAGCAGGAAGCCATGCGCATCATGACCTGGGCACATGAATCCGGAGCGGATGCAGAAATTATCGAGAATACGCGGGATCCCATATACGACCGGTGGGTTTGCAGGATTTCACACTGAATACCAAAGCGAACGTCTCTCATTGAGAGGTCACTGGCCGGATCAGTGCTTCTCCCTCTTTCCTTTTCCCCGATCCTTCTTCCGCTCTTCCAAGGCGCTGCATTCAAGTTCGGCCAGGATATCAATCGGATCCTTGAATTTGCCTGAGAGCGAGAGGATCTCGAGGAGGCGTTCCACGCCGATGAAATGTTCGGCCATCACCCTGGCGAGAGGCATTAGTTCGATCGTCCCGTTTCTCCGGCGGACCAATCCATTTTCGACGAGGGTGGGGAGCACGGGCTCAAGGGTCCCGATCATCTGGTTGTTGATGTATTCCAAATCCTGCTCATCTCCCCCGCAGACAACGGCATTGGCCACATATTCTTCCGAGCTCTGCTCGAGATCATGCTCCGGGGCTACTTCCTCCATCTCCCCCTTGAGAAGGCGCATCGCCACCTCTTCCTCGGTGAATGAGGACCCTCTTCCATATGTTCCGCCGGGCTCGGCAAGGATGACCACTTTTCCGAGATCATGGAAGTCAGGCCGGCCGGCCCTCCCTGCCATCTGGTTGAATTCTTGGACGGTGAGCCACGAGATTCCCATGGCAAGCGAATCAAAAATGACCTGGGATGCAGGGAAGTCTACACCGGCACCGAGAGCGGCGGTCGTGATCACCGCTTTCAGCTTACCGCCCAGGAACTTCGCCTCAACATCCCTTCGTTCCTGTGCGGTCAAGCCGGCATGGTATGCCGCGTATCCTGGTCCCATTGCATCGGCGATAACGTGACACCGGGCCCTTGAGTTCGTAAAGACTATCGTCTGGCCGAAAAATCCCTTGGATGACCTGTTCCTGAACTCTTCTTCGCAGAGTTTCTTCTCGGTCGGGATCTTCTGCTTATGCTCGAGGAAAAGAAGATACCGCTCCAGTGAGACCGGCCGTTCATCATACCTGACAAGGGTTGCTCCCAGCTTCTTTGCCAGGATCTTCGGCATCCCGATAGTGGCTGACAGGTACAGAAACTGGGCTTTGGGGGCAAGATACTTCAATCGTGCAATCAGGCCGTCAAGCCTGTGTCCCCGGTCCTGATCCTCAAGCATCTGGACTTCATCGATCACCACGGTGCCGATCTGCCGGAGGCGTGATCCCCGCCTGATGAGATGATCGATTCCCTCGTATGTTCCGACAATCACAGGCGCCCCCGTGTTCCTGTCTCCCGCCTGCCGGTTCTCTGGCAGGTTGATCCTGCTCTTCCCAATCATGATCCCGACATCGGTAAACGTTCCATATCGTTCATTGAACCGCTGGTATTTCTGGACGGCAAGGGCTACCAGGGGGACGAGAAAGAGGAACTGCCCCCTTCCTTCGATGAGGTTCTTAATCCCCGCCATCTCCCCGATAAATGTCTTTCCGCTCGCGGTTGCTGAAACGATAAGGAGGTCCTTTCCATACAACAGGCCCGCATCCACTGCCATCTGCTGGGCGGGCATGAGACAGGAGACCCCAGACGCATCTACAAAAACCCGGGGAAGAGGGAGCTCTTCGAGGCGTTCAGTCTTCTGTACCGGATGAGCTTCCAGCCGGTCGAAAAGCGTCTGGGACATCGTTATCTGCTCAGGCTGGATGCTTGCAAGAACCCTGTCCACATCACGGTATTTTAACAGCATCTCTTCCATGTGGGACATGGACTGGCGCCCGATACGTCCCATATGTGCAAGTTCACGGCGGATTTCCCGTTTTGCACACTCCGGGCAGATCATTTCAGATCCCCGGTAACGGATCCCGGTTTTATCGCTCAGCGGGGTTATCCGCTCTTCGAGGAGACAGATCCGACAGAGATTCACCAGCAATGACGAGATCTGGAAATCGGCAAGGAACCTCCCGAATATCTCGTCACGCCGGGTGAGGAACACCTCACTCTTCCGGAGTGAGGCGATAAGGTCCTTTGTGGGAGTGTTGCGGTACTGCTGCTTGCTTCCCCATTTGAGCCGGTACTGAACAGGCCTCACTCCTTTCGGGGTTTCAGATATCTCTGCAAACGCAGTTCCCCGGATAGTGTGATTGTCGAGAAAGAGGATCTTGTAATTTCCTTTCTGGGGATGGACGATAACCCTCATGGAGTGACCAGGTCATGGATGAGGTACGATAACCCGACCCCTTCAAGCCTCTTCAGAAAATCGGTGAATTCTTCATCCACAATAAAAATGGCACAGTCGATGCCGTGAAATGCCGCTTCGATGACCCCTTCACGGGATCCGAAGAACATATCAGGGATCCTTCCCGCCTTCTCCAATGCCACGTACGCCTCCAGGCCTACTGCTGCGATCATTTCAGCCTGGCTGGTGACGGCCAGGAGCTGTTCCTTCTTCACGTTCTGCGATCCTCCCCTCTGGACCCGTGGCACTTTGCAGACGTGAATTACTCCTTCGGTATGATCGATGATTCCCGACAGCCGGATGACGCCGACATCATCACCCTGGCGGGCATCCATCAGGACAATCCCGGTTGCACTCTGGGGTTCACTCGCCGCATAGAGCCATCCTCCCTTCATAAAGACACCCACCTCCTCCCCCTCTTTAAGATCATGGGCAGCGATAGCGGTCCAGGTCGAAACCTGCTGAATAATATCCCTCCTGATATGCCGGGCGTACGATTCAAGGGCTTCCGCATGGTTAAGAACCCATTCGATGCCGGACCGGGACACATCGTAACGTCCTCTCCCGTGGGCAGCAACCATGCCATCATCGACGAGTTCTCTGATATACTCTGAGACTGCCTGAGGGGTCACACCGAGTTTATCGGCAATCTCCTGCTGCCTGACGGCAGGCTGGTGCTCAGCAATCTCGACAAGGATCTGGAGCCGGGTTACCTCCCGCTTGCTCCTGAGGATGAATGAGAGGGGATCCTCACTGGCTTCGTTCAAGCAGCACCAGTCCCTGACCTTTCACATCCAGATGAGGGATCCGCTTTGCCAAACCCCTGATAAAGGTGGGACTGACCCCGAATTTGCGCGCAATATCGTTGATGGAGTTGTTCCCCCCCGACAATTCCTCCTCTACCTTTTCAACAACGATGCGCAGTTGCTCATCATTGGATACCGCGATATAAAGAAGGTCGGAGAGATCAGTCAGGTTGCATTGGAAATTCGCCCTGAACTTATTGTATGTCGCACGGAATTCCTTGACAGGGCGTTTTCCCTGCTCTGGCATCCTCCATTGTTCTTCAATGAGATTGCCCTTTTTCAGGATGCTGATGCAGTGACTTACTCCCTCTTCCTTCAGATGAGCACTCAACTCCTCTTCCGTCATCCATGACTTGTTGAGAAGATCATAGACCTGTTTATAACACGAGTTGTTGAAAGTGATGAGAAGGGGAATCAGTTCCACCGGATCATTCACTATCCTGATATGGCCTGACACGATAAAACCCACTTAGTATATGGCGCAGTAAATCCATAAAGTTTTGTAGGAATCCGATGCGCCGAAGCGGGAGAATACTCGTCCGTGGAGTTGTCCAGGGCGTAGGTTTCCGTCCTTTTGTGTTTGCCCGTGCACTCGAATACGGGATTTTTGGTCACGTGAAGAATCTCGGAAGTGAGGTTGAAATTTATGCGAAGGGGGATAGATTTGAGGACTTCCTCCTTTCCATACGCACAGGCCCTCCACTTGCCCGGATCGATTATCTCTCTGTAACACCCTGGGAAGGGCCATATCCTGATGACTTCCTCATCCTGCCCAGCAGTCCAGGAACCATGTCCGGGATGATCCCTCCCGACATCGCAACCTGCGAGGAGTGTATTGCGGATATCGACTCCCGCGGGGGAAGGTACGGATCGTACTGGGCAACATCGTGCGTGAATTGTGGCCCCCGCTACAGCATCATCAGCACACTCCCGTATGACCGTGAACGGACCGTGATGCAGCAGTTCCCGATGTGTAATGAATGTGGTGATGAGTATGCCGAACCCTCCTGCCGCCGCCATCATGCACAGACCATCGCATGTGAACGATGCGGTCCCCACCTCATCCTGCTGGACCGAAACGGAAACACCGTGGACTGCCAGGATCTGATACAGGAGACGGCACGGCTTCTCGACTCCGGTGCCCTGATTGCAATCCGTGGAATCGGAGGATTCCATATCGCGTGTATTGAGGAATCAGCTGGGGAATTGAAGAGGCGTCTGGGAAGGTCGGAGCAGCCCTTTGCGATAATGGTCAGAAACTCCGATTATGTCGACCAGATCGCATGCGTCTCACTTGAGGAACGCCTTTTCCTCGACAGTGCAACCAGACCGATTGTCGTTCTGGAAAAACGGGACCGGACGGCTCATACAGAAATTAGCAATCTCCATACCATTGGTTGTATGGTTCCGTATACCGGACTCCACCACCTCCTTTTTTCGCACCTCATGCACCCACTCCTCGTCATGACGAGTGCAAACATGCCCGGGTATCCCATGATCACCGATATCGACAGGGCAATGGCCAGCCTCAGCCGGGAGGTTGACTTTTTCCTCTCCCATGACCGGAGAATCATCAACAGGTGTGATGATTCAGTGGTGAGGGACGGGTTCATCATCCGTCTCTCCAGGGGTATGGCGCCCAAACGGACCAGACTTCCCCTGGGAAAGAGCACGATACTTGCGGTCGGTCCTGAACTGAATTCCAATATCACCATCTACAAAGATGATGTTGCAACCACCTCCCCCCACATTGGAAACGTCAGGAATCCCGGGACTTTTAACTACCTGAAGGAGTCCATCCGCACTATGGGCAGGCTCCTTGGTGCAGAAACGTATGATCTGATCGCCCACGATGCCCATCCCCAGTTTCTTTCCACTCGGTATGCTCGTGAGCTGGCTGATGAAGGGGGAGGAAGGCTTGTTCCGGTCCAGCACCACCGGGCTCATATTGCGGCTGCCACCCCGGATCCCTGCATTGGGATTACTATCGACGGAGTTGGATATGGCGATGATGGAACGATATGGGGAGGGGAGATCTTTGCAGGTCAGATCCCTGACTATGAACGGGTTGGCCATCTGGAGGTTGTCCCCATGCCAGGCGGCGATCTGGCGACTACCTACCCGGAGAGGATGCTCTACGGGATCCTGCCGGAACCCGATGTCGAAGAGATCCTCCTCTCACGCGGCTGGAACGATCTCGAACTGGACATACTCAAAGCACAACTGCATAAAAACCTGAATGTTGCCATGACGAGCAGTACAGGGAGGGTCCTTGACGCGGTCTCTGCACTCCTTGGACTCTGCGATGAGAAAACCTATGATGGTGAACCTGCGATGAAACTGGAATCTGTAGCCGTTGGAGGAAGAGCCTGTGAGTGGGATCTGTCGTTTTTCCGCAACGCTTCCACTGAGGTGCTGTCCACAAGGAGCTTGATGAAAAGTGCACTCCGGGAATACAATTCCATCCGGTCAGGTGACCACCATCACATTTCCGATGTTGCCGCTTCGTTCCAGTATAATCTTGCGCGAGGGATCGCCGGGCTTGCGGTCCATGCAGCACAGGACTGTGGTATCCCCCTTGTTGTTCTTTCCGGGGGTGTTGCCTATAACAGGATGATTCGGGAGACAATTATCGATCAGGTACGCAAAGCCGGTCTTGAACTGTTCATCAATGCAGAGTACCCGGTGGGGGACGGATGCATCTCATTCGGGCAGTGCAGGTATGCGGCTGCATCTGTAAAGTCGGGTTAAAAATTCATGCTCCCAGGCAATCGCTCAATTTTTATTGAAAAACTTAGGAGGCTGAACCTCTTTTCCCGAATGAGGGCAAAGGAGGATGCCTTGTCGATGACCTGGCAGGATTTTTTTAATTCTTGATGCATCCCAAGTGTGATATCCCAGGGAAAAAAGGGAACATACAGACCTGATAAACTACTTCCAAACTCCAATTATGGGGTTCCGGCCTCATTTTTATCGGAGGATTTGAGGGTAGCATCCCCTTCCGATCTCATCTGTGGAAAGAGGATGACTTCCTTGATGGAGCTCTGGTTTGTCACCAGCATCACGAGGCGGTCGATTCCAAGCCCTACTCCTCCTGTGGGCGGCATGCCGTACCCGAGGGCATCGATAAAATCATAATCAAGCATCTGGGCTTCCAGATCCCCTGCCTTCCTCATGTCGTCCTGCCGCTGGAAACGGCCGAGCTGGTCGAGGGGATCATTCAGTTCTGAAAACCCGTTCGCAATCTCCATCCCGCAGATGAACAACTCGAACCGCTCGGTGAATCCCTCCTTTGACCGGTGTTTCTTTGCGAGGGGGGAGTTCTCGATGGGGAAGTCGTAAATGAACGTAGGCTGGATGAGCTGCCCTTCCACCATCTCTTCGAAGAACAGGACCAGCAGTTCCCTCCAGCTCGTCGCTGCCTCATACCCCTCAATCCCCTTGTCTCCGGCAATATTCTTCAGATCCTCAAGGCTGTACGACCGATTGTCCAGTCCTGCCAGATCCCTGACCGCATCTTCCATCGACATTTTCCGCCAGGGCGGGGTGAAATCGAGGTGCCCCCCCCCAAATTCGATCTGGTATTTCCCGCAGATAGTGTGAACGAGATGTGAGATGATCCCCTCGGTGAGAGCCATCATGTCGTTGTAGTCCCGGTATGCTTCGTATATCTCGACCATCGAGAACTCTGGATTATGCCTGGTATCGATATCCTCGTTGCGAAAGTTCCTCGCAATCTCGAAGACCTTCTCAAATCCTCCTATGACGAGTCGCTTCAGATAGAGTTCGGGGGCGATACGCAGGAAGAGGTTCTGGCAGAGGCAGTGGTGATAGGTGGTGAACGGCCGGGCATTGGCCCCTCCATAGACAGGCTGGAGGATTGGTGTTTCGAACTCGAGAAAGTCGCGTCCGGTAAGGTAGGAACGGATCTCGGAGATCAGCAGGCTCCTCATCCGGAAGGTCTCCCGGATCTCTGTATTCATGATGAGGTCAAGGTACCGCTGCCGATACCGTTTCTCCACATTGGTCAAGCCATGGAACTTTTCAGGGAGTGAGTTCAGCGACTTTGTCAGGAGGACAATATCATCTACCCAAATTGTCAGTTCACCAAGCTTTGTCCTGAAGGGATAGCCGCCGATGCCGATGATATCGCCACGCTCGATGTAACGGGAAAAAAAATCAAAATGAGCCTCCCCGATGTCATTCTTTCTGATATAGAGCTGGATACGTGCTCTTTCGTCACCAAGATCAGCAAAGATGGTCTTTCCATGGTTCCGGACTGTGTAAAGGCGTCCGGCGGTGACAACACGCTCTTCACTCCTCTCATGGCCTACGGCAGAGAACTTCTCCCTGATCTCCCGTATCCGATCTTTTCTCTCAAATACCGGGGGATAGAGGGGGTAGCCCTCCCTGCGCAGCTGATCAAGTTCCTCAATCCGATTCTGGTCAAACTCGAGACCCGTATCTCTAAAATCCATACCTAACTCCCTGACCTGGTCTGCGTCCAGGAAACAGACAACTCCCCTAAAGGGGGGAGAAGTAGATGATTGTCCCTCAAATGTTCCCCGCCAGAGGTATTAATGGTTTATAAAAGGAGAGGGCTGTATACCACGTTAGTCATCTCCTGACCGGAGGATGCATAAAACCTTACCTATCATCAGCAGAGCGCACGGGATGATATCCCCTTGCCTTAATCTCATCGAGTGCTTCCTCGATAATCTCTTTTACACCTTCCCTCTCGTTCATCAACGATCTTCTCAACGGCACGAGGGCCCTTGGATCCCCAATCTTTCCCAGTGCCCAGGCTGCTTTCTGTCTCACCCTCCAGTCCTCGTCCATAAGGGCAAGGATGAGCGGATCAACCGCACGTTCATCCATGAATCTCCCAAGTGACTCTGCTGCTTTCCAGCGTTTCGATGGATCCTCATCATCAAGCATGGCGATAAAATGCTCAAGCCGCCCGGTATCCTCATTCATCCCTGTCCAATCGCTCCTCTTATTGGGTATTTCTTTACCTCTACCGACAACATCCCTTGGTATCGATGACGGGGAATTGCCCACTCCCCCCATCACCCCCGGGAATAGCATGAGACAGTTCCCCTTCCAATCCTTATTAAGAGATCTCTGTCCAAACCACTAAAATGAGCAGGCAGATTTGAAAACAAATGATGGATCCATGGGAGTCTCATGAGTGACCCAATAATCTCGGTAAGAGATCTCTTCCACCGCTACGGGGATTTTACCGCAGTTGACGGAATAAGCTTTGATGTATCTGAAGGAGAGATATTCTCATTCCTCGGACCAAACGGGGCCGGCAAGAGTACCGCCATCAATGTCCTGATCACGCTCCTTCCGCTGCAGCAGGGATCAGCAACCGTTGCAGGCTTTCATGTGGCAAAGGATCCGGAGCGGGTCAGGGAGTCTATCGGAATCGTCTTCCAGGATGTCACCCTCGACCGTGACATGACCTGCCGTGAGATCCTCGAATTCCACGGACACCTATACAAGATGCCCAACGCGGAGCGGAAAGAACGGATCGAAGAGCTCCTGGCACTCGTCCAACTCGAGGGCAAGCAGGATACCCGGACCAAAAACCTTTCCGGGGGGATGAAACGCAGGCTCGAGATAGCGAGGGGACTCATGACACGCCCGAGGGTGCTCTTCCTTGATGAACCGACAATCGGACTTGATCCCCAGACTCGGATGCGGATGTGGGAGTATATCAAAGCGGTAAACCGGGAGGGTACCACTATATTTCTCACCACCCACTACATGGATGAAGCCGATCACCTGAGCGACCGGATCAGCATTATCGATAAAGGACAGATCATTGCAACCGGAACACCCGCCGAATTGAAAAATACTCTCGGCGAGGACCTGATCTACCTCGAGACCAGTGATGGTGCTGGAACCAGGAAAATACTCTCAGACATGGACATGGTCAAACATATGACTCAGAAGCCGAACGGGATCGTGGCTATGCTGAACGGCGATGGCACAAAAATTCTACCGATGATCATCGAAGCCCTCTCGCTGGAGGGGATCAGGGTCAATGCGGTCAATCTGAAAAAACCATCAATGGACGATGTATTTGTCCATTATACCGGCCGCGAACTTCGTGATGAAGGTGCAGAAAAACCTTCCACAGCCGTGACCCGGGCAGGCAGGAGGTAACCGATGCATCTTGGATTTCTCACGATATTCTGGCGCGACATGCTGCGGTTTTACCGGTTCAAGACCCTCCTCATCTCCTCACTTGTCCAGCCGGCGTTATGGATGGCCTTTTTCGGGATAGCCATGTCCTCCAATTTTAACCGCTTCACCTCAGAGATACCTCCCCTGCCAGGAGTGCCCACGGT
>Ga0116142_10001370_pt1 | contig 29298 bp, 23 predicted proteins | sample AD_UKC033_MetaG_FD_89785 | JGI IMG/M metagenome (GOLD analysis project Ga0116142, IMG submission 89785) | Active sludge microbial communities of municipal wastewater-treating anaerobic digesters from USA - AD_UKC033_MetaG | ecosystem: Engineered > Bioreactor > Anaerobic > Digestate | place: USA... | reverse complement strand
TTCAGAATGATGCCCGAATAGAAATCGACGTTCGGATAAAGTTTGCGTTCTACGAAATACGGGTCGGACAGGGCGATACGTTCCAGCTCCATCGCGATTTCGAGGAGAGGGTCCTTGACGCCGAGTTCGGCCAGAACCTTGTCGCAGGATTCTTTCATCACGGTTGCGCGCGGGTCGAAGTTTTTGTAAACGCGGTGACCAAAACCCATCAGACGGTATTTTTTGTCTTTGACGCCTTGAATGAATTCGGGAATGCGGTCTTTTGAACCGATTTCCTCGAGCATTTCAAGTACAGCTTGGTTCGCGCCACCGTGTGCAGGCCCCCAGAGCGAGGCAATCCCTGCGGCGATACAGGCAAACGGGTTGGCTTGCGACGATCCAGCGAGGCGGACAGTCGAAGTCGAGGCGTTTTGCTCGTGGTCGGCGTGCAGGATCAGAATCTTATCCATGGCTTCGGCCAGAACCGGAGAGACTTTGTAGGGTTCCGCCGGAACAGCAAAGCACATATGCAGGAAGTTTTCGGCAAAGCCCAGATCGTTACGCGGGTAGACGAACGGTTGACCAATCGAATATTTAAAGGCCATGGCTGCAAGGGTTGGCAGTTTGGCAATCAGGCGATGCGCCGAAATTTCGCGTTGTTTTGGATCGATAATATCAAGCGAGTCGTGATAGAATGCCGCCAGAGCGCCAACCACACCGCACATAATCGCCATCGGGTGGGCGTCACGGCGGAAACCACGGAAGAAAAATTGCAGTTGTTCATGCACCATGGTGTGGTAGGTCACGTTTTTGCGGAACTCTTCATATTGTTCGCGGCTTGGTAGGTCTCCGTACAAAAGAAGGTAGGCCACTTCCATGAAATTGCTTTTTTCGGCGAGGTCTTTGATGTTGTAACCACGGTGAAGAAGGATACCTTTGTCGCCGTCAATAAAGGTGATGCGTGATTTGCAGCTAGCGGTCGAGGTAAAGCTCGGGTCGAGTGTAAAGGCGCCTGTTTCTTCATAGAGGGCACGAATGTCTATGGTTTCAGGTCCTAACGTTCCTTCAACTACGGGGAAATCCCATTTTGCGCCGGTCTGGTTATTAATCAGTGTGTAGGTTTTTTCTTTTGAATCGGACATGAAATTTCCCCAGTAAAAAATCTTTATGCGTTGAAAATGGCCGCCGGAAGGCGATATTCGCCACTTAATCACAGGATAGTTAAGTGTGAGTTAAGAATAGTTCTTTTTTGCGAGGTGGCCAGAAAAAGCTTTGGGAATGATATGGCAGGCTTCATTTTCTTATTGATTTTTGCAAATATTAGTCATAATTGTGATGATAGAAAAAATATACAGGGAAGTTATGCGTTATGATTAGTGAAAGTTTCAGGCGAGCCGTTGAAGATTTTTGCAAGTACAATCTTGTTCGTCTGGATGATATTGAAAAAAAACTCTGGCCCAAAAATTTGCCCGAAGATCCTCATGATGCCTATGCGGCTTTCCGTTTCTTTTTTAACGAACATTTTTGTGACGCTTTTTCTCTTGCGGTTGAGCGAATTGACATTTGCAGGCGTCTGAACAAATTGGCCCAGTTTTTCAGAGGGTACATTTCTTCCTCTCCGGAGTTTTGGGAGTCTCTCGAACAAGAGATCAACGGGAATCTGAATTCCGATTTCTGGTTTATTTCCGCGAATTTTCCTTCCTTGCAAAGTTATGTCGAGAGAGTGGATGTTATTGATGAGGGGTCAGTTGTGAGATATTCCGGATATGAACGGAAAAATATTCCGGCCTTGAGAGATAAGGTCAGAAAACTGTGGGGTGCTGTTGATGAAATCTCTCTGGATTACGAGTATTTTAATGCGCGGATCATGGCTGGTCATTATTTCCCTTATGATGCTTCGGAACGGCCGGAAGATGTCAAAAATCCCAAGGGAGCTTTCGAAGTTGCTCTTAGAGAAATGGCAGAGAATCTTGCGGATCATTCGGCTTTGGAAGAGCGTCTTTCTCGTATGGCCATAGCCCAGTATCATTTCTTTGACAGGGTTGATCGTCGCTTTAATGCTCATGCCCATTTTATGGTCGATGGATTGCCGATTGATGAGACATTGAAGGAAATTGCCGAATTGTATTTGAAGGGTGCGGAGAGGTTTGATCGAAAAGCGATACTGATAGAAGGGAAGGCGCGGATGTGCAATGTTCTTTTCCACCCTCTTTCCCTTCCTGAGGCGAGGTAGAAAGTAGAGAAATACTATGATTGATCGTGACTTTAGAGCTGCCGTTAGGCGATTTTATGAAATCGGGGATGTCACTTTGGCTGCTATTTCTCCGGATTTCGTTCGTGAGAAATTACCGAAAGATCCTGTTGAGGCGCTCGCTGTTTTCAGGTGTGAATCGTATAAAAGCAAGCTGGAGATGCTGAGGCTTGCCATTGAACGTGGCTATATATCATACAACATACTTAGACTGGGGCATTTCATGACGGATTTGTGTGATCTCCCTCCTAGCTATTTAGAAAACTATGAATTTGTGGCAAGACGGTATTTGGCTGAATCTCGAGATTTTGCGGTAGCGGCACTTCCTGTTATTTACAATTTTTCGCAAAAGGGAATTATTGTTGGCGGTCATGTCATGCCAAGTGTTTCAGAGTATGAGACAATGGTGCGGACGGAATTGCACTCTTCTGTTGCCAAATTACAAAATTCCCTCTGTGATTTGGGTTCTCTCGTGGATATATTTAATTCCAGAGCTTCGCTTGGTTCTCCGGTGTTTTCTCCCGAGGAGAGGCCGGATGAGTCTTCTGATCCCAATGTGATCCTTTCTTTTGCGTGGGCAGAGTTGGCAAGTAATTTTGGTGGATGCATTGATGTTGAGGAAAAGCGTATGCGGAATTCCATGGCGCAGTATAATTACGTTACGACTCTTGCTTCTCGTTTGGGTGTCGATATGTCTCGTGACGATGATGGAAGAGTAGAGGCCGAGCTTGCTCAAAATCAGGCTTTCGTGCACGCGAGTATGGAGCGTGTCGACCGGTATTATTCCGTCGGGCTAAGTGCTACCGCCTATTTGAGCAAGTGTTGTCTTGGTTAGGCAAGGCTATTTCTCCAAAGCGTATTCGATCCGTGCTTTGACTTCATCTTTGCCCAGAATTTCCATCGCGTGGACGAGGGAAGGGGACGATCCGCGGCCTGTAAGCGCTGCGCGCAGCGGCATCATGACCTGACCCAGCTTCCCGTTGCGGTGCATGGCGGCTACATCCTTACAGAATTTTTCGAGTTCAGTGGCGGTGAAGGCGGGAATCAGGTCGAGGCCGTTTGCGATTTCTTTGATAATAAATTTGCCGTCGTCGTTCAGTTGCGCGGCGGCTTTCTCGTCAAAGTCGTAGGGAATGTCTTTGACTAAAAACTCAGCGTCATCAGCCAATTGGACAAGATTCTTCGCACGGGACTTTAATTCGTCCATCTGGGCCAACAGGCGGGTGCGGCCCGTGTCCGTGACTTCGATATTGCGGAGTTTGTAGATGTCTGTCACGAGGTCGGTGAGGCGGGCGTTATCGGCCAGTTTCATATAATGGGCATTAACGTGGTTTAACTTATCAAAATCGAAGCGCGAGGCACTTTGGCCTATGCCTTCCAAATTGAACCACTCGATGGCCTGTGGCGTGTTGATGATTTCGTCATCACCATGTGCCCAACCGAGACGCAACAGGTAATTGCGCATGGCTTCGGGGAGATAGCCCATGTCACGATATTCCTCGACCGAGGTTGCGCCGTGGCGTTTGGATAATTTGGCGCCGTCCGGCCCGAGAATAAGTGGCAGGTGGGCGTATACCGGAATGTCCCAGCCCATGGCTTCGTAAAGCACATTCTGGCGGAAGGTGTTGTTCAAATGGTCGTCGCCGCGGATGACATGCGTGACGCCCATATCGTGATCGTCGACCACCACGGCTAGCATATAGGTCGGCGTGCCATCAGCGCGGAGAATAATGAAATCGTCGAGTTGTTCGGCGTCAACTTTGACATCGCCTTGAACTTTGTCGTGGACGATGCGTTCTCCGGAGAGTGGGGATTTGATGCGGATCACGGGCTTGACGCCTTCGGGGGGCGTTGCCGTGCTGTCGCGCCAGCGGCGATCGTAAAATGTGACGCGGCCTTCCGCTTTTGCGGTTTCGCGCATTTGTTCCAGCTCCTCAGGTGAGCAGTAGCAGTAATAGGCTTTGCCGGATTTCAAAAGCTCGTGGGCGATTTCGGCGTGGCGGTCGGCGCGACCAAATTGCGAGATAATATCGCCGTCCCAATCGAGACCCAGCCAATGGAGGCCGTTGACGATGGCGGCCACGGCTTCCTCGGAATGACGGGCGCGGTCGGTGTCTTCGATGCGGAAGAGCATTTTGCCGCCGTGATGTTTGGCAAAGAGCCAGTTGAACAGGCCAGTGCGGGCTGTTCCGATGTGCATAAAGCCGGTCGGGGACGGCGGAAAACGGGTAATTACGGTCATGCAAGAGGGATAGGGGATTTTGGTCCAGTTTTCAAGGGGCTGTTTCGCAAAATACCCCTTCGCAAGCGTTAAAGTTCAGGCTATAACAGCTCTCAAAGCGGGTGTAGCTCAGTGGTAGAGCATCAGCTTCCCAAGCTGAGGGCCGCGGGTTCGATACCCGTCGCCCGCTCCATCCTTCGCCCTTGCAGGCTTCGTATGGCACGCCAGAATCTTCAAAAGTGTTCGCAGTCGAACCCGCGAGAGGGCTATGATCTCATCACTGCGCGGATTAAATCTTTCCAGCGTTTAATGACGTTATCAATGGACAGGGTCGAGATTTGATCTCTTCCCCGATTCCCCAGTTCTCTTCGCAATTCCGGTGAGGCGAGAAGCAGAGAAAGGGTGCGCGCCAGAGCTTGGGCCCGCGTTTCGCCGTCGTGGATATCAATCAGAAGACCGCTTTCTCTGTTACGGATTAATTCATTGGTTCCTGCGCAATCCGCAAAGCCGACAACCGGCAATCCGGCCGACATTGCTTCGGCGGTTGCAAGGCCGAATGACTCATAGGTCGAGGCCAGAGCAAAGGCCTGTGCCCCTTCATATTCCCGCATAATGTTGTCTGTCAGGCCTGGTAGGGAAATGTAATCATTCATGCCAAGGCTTGAGATTTGTTGCTCCAGATCTTTTCGCAAGGCCCCTTAGCCAAAGATTTTCAAGCGCCAGTCGGGGAATTTCGGGTGCAGTTTGGCAAAGGCCTCGATTAGCGTTTTCTGGTCTTTTTGAGGGTCGAGACGGCCAACCGATAAAAGGATTTTTGGGCGATACGGGACGCCTTCGACAACGGCGGGGTGGGGGGCGGTCTCGACAGGGTTGGGCATTGCCACCATCCGGCTGTGCAGGATGGGAGGATACATTTTGATGATGGCTTCGGACAACACGGTGATTTTTTTACACCTCAGTCCAGTCAGGACCAGCAACAGATATTCCAGCGGGCGGGTCCGGTAATGGTCGGGGACGATATGTTCGCTGGCAATGATCGGCGTGTGCAGACCGGACATCGCCAGAACGACAGGGACGAACATACTGTGCTGGAACGGAATGACAAGATCGGGTGCATGGTCTTTAATTACCCGCCGCAGTTTAAAAATCCGTTTGACGGTCTCCAGATATCCGGCCTGACGCGCGGAATTACCGATACCCGACTGTGTCCATTTCATTCCTTCCGGCATTTTATAAAAGCTTGAGGCGCTCATCCGGTCGAATGTGACCAGTGACACTTCATGGCCGTTATTCCTTAGCCCTTCAGCAACTTGCAGAAAGACACGCTCGGCGCCGCCGGCCATATCTTCCAGTCGTTTGATGGCCATCAGAATTTTCATCGTCCGGCTCCCTCGCGTAAAACTGTTTCCCAGTTGTCGAGCATTGCTTCGGGAGAATAGGATTTTGTCTTTTCAAATCCGGCTTGTCCCATTGTTCGTCGTAATTCTGATGATTCCATCAGTTTTCGCAATGTGACGGCTAGTGTTGATGCATCGTCGTTACCTGCAGCTAGTATTCCCGTTTTGCCGTGGTCAATCAGGTCGCGCACCCCGTCGCACTCTGCAAACCCCACACAGGGCAGGCCGTGGGCCATAGCTTCGGCCAATGCATTCGGGAACCCTTCCCATTTTGAAGGCAGGCAAAAAAGTTGTGCCTGTTTGAGCCATGATGGAACATCGTCAGTCGGTCCGGGCAAATGAATGCGGGCGGCAACGGACTCCGGTAATGCGGAGGTCTGTTTTTTCAACGGCTCTTCCTGTCCGCCTTTGCCGACAATTACCAGATCCCAGTCAGGAAGCTCGTCCGAGATTTTGGCGAACGCCTCGACCAGAATCTTGTGGTTTTTTTCGGGACTGAGGCGTCCGGTGCTCAGCAGGATTTTACGTTCTCCCGATTTGCCATCTGTATCGGCCAATTCAGCGGCCGGAAAAATGTGGTTGGGAGTCACCTTGATCGTGGGCCACAGGAATTTCGGGAATGCGGCCTTATATCTCTCGAATTGAACGGTCACCGACGCCGCCAGACGGAAAATCTGACACGAAAACCAGAAGGGTGGTTTGGCCTCGATGTAAGCATAGCGGAAGGGGGACTCCCTGATCGCACAGATCATTGGAATACCCAGACCCAGCCCGTACAGTTTAAGCGTTACAAACGATCCTTCCTGAAATCCCAACACAATATCGGGGCGGATGGAGTTCAGAATTTTCCGTACCTTCAGCGCGCGTTTCAACCGCAAAAGCAAACTTGCTTTGTGGGTGGGGTCTCCCATTGCGAGTTTGGTCCATTTGATTTTTTCGTCTATCGGGTAGAAGGCCTTTGCATCTTCGCGTTCATCCCATGTGAACAAGAAAACCTCATGCCCGCGTTTAACCAGCTCGTTCATCAAGGTTGTGGACATGCGCTCGACCCCGCCGACCACGCCGTCGAATTTCCGGCACGCGACCAGAATGCGTAATGTGTCGTCAGATTTTTTGTCCGCCATTGCGTTTCATCTTCCATTCATGGATCAGGCGCTTTGGCGCCGCTTGTCCGAACCGTTTTAATGTGAGGACGGGATATTTCAAAGTCCTTATTATGGGTCTGAAAAATAAGATGACTTGGAATGGTTTCTGCGCTAATCCAGAGCCATGAGCAAAAAGAAATTAATTTTACATATCGGGCAGAGCAAGACCGGAACCAGCTCCATTCAGAAGTTTTGCCAATCGCACCGCCAAAGCTTGTTTGATGAGGAGATATTCTATCCATCCGTGAAGAAGAACGGCATTGATGTCAATTTGCGGGAACATAATTCTTTTGCCGAAACTCTGTGTGGAATAAGCCGCTATCCAAACGTTTCGTTTGAGGACGCCTGTCGTCAGTTTGACGAACGTTTTATGTCCTTTCCGGGGGATAAAATGTTATTGAGCGGTGAGAGCTTTTGGGGGCTTCCGCATGTCTGGGGCCTGAAAAATGCGGATGATTTTTTGCCGTTATATCGGCAGAAGCTTTTGAAGCTTAAAAATTGGACGTCCCAATATCATCTGCACGTCATTCTTTATTTGCGTCATCCGCTGGATTGGTTCCAGTCTTCGGTTTCTCACATTATTCGGCATGAGGGATTGCTCGGCAAAAAAGTCTATAGATCCGATGAGCAATTGTATGAGCTTCTAAAACCGCATATGGATTATTTGTCCCAGATCAATTTATGGCGCGAGGTTCTTTCTCCTGATGTGTTTACAATCCGGCCTTTTGATAGGACAGTTCTGAAAGACGGAGATGCCGTTGCAGATTTCTGTTCCCTGATAGGTTATCAGGGGGAGAGGCTTCGAGAAATTGAAGAGAATTCCAGTTGGCCTGCGGAGGTGACTGAGTTCAAAAAGAAATTTAACGAGACCCCTCATACAAAGTGGAAAGAATGGACGGCTATATCAGTTTTGTCTTCGATAGCTGATAATTACCCGTCATTGTCGGCTTATCAGATTGATGAAGTTTTGCAAGGAAGGATCATTTCTGAAATGGGGCAGATGTGTGGCGAGCTTTCCTCAGAGTATGGTGTCAAGTTTCCTGTGATGCAGGTGAAGTTTTGCAGAGATATTCGGCAGGATATCCTTGCAAATGTTGATAAAGAATTCACAGAGGGACTTGCTTCATGGTCAATCAGGTTGAAGACTTTCGCATATTTTATGAAAGGGATGCTCAGGAATTATTTGACGGGAGTTTATAATCTTGTGAAGTTCCTTGTGAGCCCCCGAAAGCGAATAAGTTTGTTTTGATAGAAAAATGGCAAAGGCCGTATGTAGACATGAAAGATTTTTATAGACCTATTTCTGTTCGGGAAGATGTTCGCGAGCTTTCGGAACAGATGTTTTTAAAATATTTGCGTCCCGACCATATTGTCTATGACATCGGGTGTGGTGACAAGCCTTTTGCCGAATTTTTAAAGGGCAGGGTAAAGGCCCATATCGGGGTGGATCTCGCTGACGGTTTTTATGATCCGGCCAAGGTTGATGTTATTGCAACGGCCTATGATGTTCCGGCGGATGACGGGTGCGCCGATGCGGTTATTTCAGCGCAGGTTATCGAGCATCTTGAAACTCCGTTGCGCGCTATTGATGAAACATATCGTCTGTTGAAGCCCGGCGGGTTGTTTTTTCTATCGTTCCCTTTTCTTCATCCCATTCATGCCGCACCGCGCGATTTCATGCGGTATACGGAATATTACGTTCGTCAGGAAATTGCTGGAGAGCGTTTCGAGATTGTGGAGATGCAGCGTATTGGCGGGTTCTGGTACATGATGGGAATGTATTTGGGGATATATTTGTATCAGTTTGACAAAGGGATCATTAAACGTCTTCGGCTTATTCCTTTTCTACATCTTTTGGCCAGTCTGCTTTTCAGGGGCATTGGTTTTATTGAAAGGGTTTTGTTGAGGGCTGCAGGCACCAAACAAGAGGATTTCGATGCAAAATGGACTTTGAATTATGTGTTTTTGCTTAGAAAGAAGGAAAAAGTTGCGTGATTCAAAGGGGATGGCTGTGGGGCAGCTTAAGGGCTGGACGTTTTTGTCTTTCTTTGTTATCTGTTTGTAATATTTGAATTTTAAAGTGGTAGGTTGTCTATGACAAAACGTGTGCTTGTGACCGGTGGTGGTGGGTTTCTGGGATCTCATTTGTGTGCGCGTTTGCTTGAAAAAGGGCATGAGGTCATTTGCGTCGACAATTTCTATACCGGACAGAAGCGTAACATTAATCCGCTTCTGGATAACCACAATTTTGAATATATCCGCCACGACGTTACATTTCCGCTCTATCTGGAGGTGGATGAGATTTATAATCTGGCCTGTCCTGCCTCGCCGGTTCATTATCAGTATAGCCCGATCCAGACCGTCAAAACGTCCGTCCATGGGGCCATCAATATGCTGGGTCTTGCGAAAAGGATCGGAGCCAAAATTTTTCAGGCCTCTACCAGTGAAGTTTACGGCGACCCCGAGGTTCACCCGCAGACTGAAGAATATTGGGGGAAGGTTAATCCGATTGGGATTCGCTCATGTTATGATGAGGGCAAGCGGTGTGCGGAGACCTTGTTCTTTGATTATCACCGTTCCTGTGGCGTAAAGATCAAAGTTGCCCGTATTTTCAATACATATGGGCCCAATATGCATCCCCATGACGGGCGCGTGGTGTCCAATTTTATTGTTCAGGCCTTGCATGGGCAGGATATTACAATTTACGGCGACGGGTCCCAGACACGTTCATTTTGCTATGTAGACGACCTAATCGAGGGCTTTATCAGATTTATGGATGACACGCCGGACGAATTGACTGGGCCGATTAATCTAGGGAATCCCAACGAGTTCACAATCAAGGAATTGGCAGAGAAAGTCATTTCCCTTACGGGAAGTTCATCGCGTCTTATCTACAAGCCTTTGCCTAGTGATGACCCGAAACAGCGCCAGCCCGATATCACCAAGGCCAAGACCCATCTGAATTGGGAGCCTAAAGTCCAACTGGAAGAGGGACTTGTAAAAACAATTGCCTACTTCAGGGGGCTGGACATTGAAGGGAAGCTTCCCAAGGCTGCCTAGATTAAACTGTTATGAAATATCGTAGCGAAATTGATGGATTGCGTGCTTTTGCTGTTATTCCTGTCATATTTTTTCATGCCGGGTTTCTGGGGCTTGGGGGCGGGTTTCTCGGTGTCGATGTTTTTTTTACCATTAGCGGGTTTCTTATTACCTCCATTATTCTGGACGATCTTGATAAAGGCCAATTTAGCCTTTCCCATTTTTACGTTCGTAGGATCAAGCGCATTCTTCCCTCTCTTTTTGTCGTTCTAACCTGCTCGACAATTGCAGCTTTACTTCTTTTTACTCCTGTTTTTCTTAAGTCATATTCAGAAAGCCTTATGGCTGTATCAACCTTTTCCTCCAATATTTTCTTTTGGTTGACTGGGGGGTATTTTGATATTGCATCAGAGCTTAAACCTCTTTTGCATACATGGAGTCTGGCAGTTGAGGAGCAGTATTACATTTTTTTTCCGTTAGGCCTGATGTTGCTTTGGCGCACAGGAAAAGAAAAACTATTCATTCTCGTTCTTTTGGGTACGGTCTTTAGTTTAGGCCTTTCACACTGGTGCGCATATCATAAGCCGGGAGCGAATTTTTTTCTCCTGCCCATGCGTATGTGGCAAATTTTGCTGGGGTCTTCCATTGCCTTTTATACAAATATGCACGGCGGTATTAAAACATCTCCCCTTCAGGCCCAATGCCTAAGTTTTTTGGGAATTCTTCTCATTCTCTCTTCATATATGTTTTTGGATGAAAAAACGCCTCTGCCAAGTCTTTATGCTTTGATGCCTACGCTTGGGACTGGACTTATCATTATGTTTGCAGATACGCGGACGCTGGCAAATAAAATTCTGAGCAATCGTTTTGTGGTCGGTATCGGACTGATCAGTTACAGTGCCTATCTGTGGCATCAACCATTGTTTGTTTTTGCGCGTTACAAGTTGGAAGCGCCTTCATTGATGCTTATGAGTGGATTGGGTGTTCTGAGCCTCATTCTTGCCAGCATCACATGGTACTATGTAGAAAAACCTTGTAGGAGAAAGAACAATGCCAGCAAAAAAATGATATTTCTACTGGCATTTGTTGGTTTGAGCGTATTCTTTCTCATCGGTCTGGCAGGGCATTTTAGTAGGGGATTTGAAAGCTTTTACTACAATGTCAGGTTAACATCCCAGCAGAAAGAGATGTACCTGTTTGTTAAAAAGAACACGGATTACCGTCTTCTTGATACGCTGATTGACAACGGGGAATGCCATTTTTGGCGAGAAGGGGTGGATGAAAATATAGTTCAAAGATTCCAGTCCTGTTACAAGAAGTACGGTAAGGCTGTCGTGGTTCTCGGGGATTCGCATGCCATGAATCTCTACAACATTGTTGTTAAAGCAAACTACTATCCTTTCGTTTTTGGGGTGGTCAGGGGTGGCTGCCGCGCTTACGAAAACTTGCCTGAGTGCCACTATAAAGGGTTTGATAAATTTTTAGATCAACACGCGAATGAAATTGGATATATCTTGTTTCATCAATCCGGCTCGCACTTGATAAAGGATGAGCACGGGAAGTACGGGGCTCAATCAGTTTTTGAGGGTAATGTGTCCTATAGCTTTGATGTGGCATACATAGACAGTTTGATTGAATACGCACAGTCTTTGAATAAAAAAGTGGTGACCTATTGGATGGGACCCTATGTTGAATCCCGTTTTGATGTGAAGCTTGAAAAAAACATTTTGTCAGGAGATTTCAGGATGCCTGCCTCCAGTCCAAAAATATTTGAAGAATTGGAAAGGAGTATTCTTCAGGAAATTAATAAGAAAAACTCCTTGCCAAATTCCAATTATCTTTCTCTTATCGAATGGATGGGCATTCAGGACCGGTCCCTCATTGTCGAAAATTGCCTGATCTATAAGGATCCCGACCATTTGAGCCGTTGCGGGGAGGGTTACTGGGCAGAGAAGCTTAGAGCGCGGTTTGAAGAGTTACACCGTCTCAACGGTTTTACTCTACCGCGTCGCGGCGTTTGAAGAGGAATACGACGCGCCTGAATTCTGCGGCCACAATCTCGAAGTCATGTGCGCTCAGTACTTTATAGACTTCCATAAATGTGTGGCGTTTGTCTTTTCCGCGCTCGTATCCGCAGTCGGCGGCGATGTAGTCAATTTTGTCGAGAACGCCCAATGCGCCTTGTAGGACTTCCGGTTCCGCACCCTCGGCCTCCAGTTTGAACAAGCGAATGTGGTTCAGGTTGTTTTCCATGACAAATTTTTCCAGAGTGGTCGTTTCAATCGACACAACCTTGTCTGTCTCCTCTATCTCGATCAGCGAGCTGTCGGCGCTTTCCGGCTTTGAAAACCATTTGAGGACCGCTTCTTCGTGCCAGAGCCCTTTGCGGATGGTTTTCTTCTCGCCGCCAAAGTTGTTCAGGTCGCAGCAGCGGGCCTCCAGAGGTTCCGGTTCGAATGCATAATAGTCCAAATTTTTGCTGTGCGCCCACATGCCGATTTCGCCGTTATTGGCGCCACAATCGACCAGAAGGTCGCCGTCCTGAAAAGAGATGTTGTTGAGCAGGTATTCTTTCGAGAGGGCGTCGCATTGTTTGTCTATGCCAAAAAAGTATCGGCGCAGGCGGCTTCGGCGCGAGGTGTGGGCTTTTCGGCCTCCTTGTTCGACTGCATAAATAGCCTCACCGTCCAGACGCGTCACCACAGCACCGCGGCCAGTGAAGGTGTTGTAGGTGTTGATCAGGGGTAAAAAGAAGGCGTCTGGCGCGCTCATGGTTAAAAATTTTTTCAAAAATAAAATCATAATCTTTTCAGCCTTGTAAAACTTTGACCCAATTTTTAAGATGCGGTGCTTCCGCTTTGCAGCACAGGAATACGGGTTTTTCCGAGCTGCGGTCCTTAATGCGATAGAGAAAAGGAAAATGCTTTTTTATCAATGACAGGACTTCTTCACCGTTATCAATGCGATCATTGTGAATCTCGATCATGAGATATCGCGCGCGTTCCAGCAAGGGTTCGCTGGCAGGGATTACCTGCGCTTCCGCCCCTTCGATATCCATTTTAATGAAATCTATTTGGTCGGGTACAAAGGAGTTCAGTATTTCCTGAGGGCTTATGCCTCTGGTGCGCTCCCCATCCGTGTCGGCTATGCGGTTGCCTACCGAGCTTTCCGAGTGTTGAATAAATACATCTTCATTGTTCTTCCATACTGCGGCGTGGATGATTTGCCAATCTGCGATAGGGTTCAGGGCTTTGTTTCTTTGCAAAATCTTTTGGGTGTCGGCTGTTGGCTCGAAAGAGATTACCTTGGCGTTCGGGTAATGTGCCAACAAATACAATGCAAAACTGCCGATATGTGCGCCGATATCCAGAACGGTGGGGCGCGGGCATCCGGCCAGAAGTTGTTTTATGCAGCCATACTCGTCGTACAGGAAAACTTCGCGTAGGGCAGGCCAATCCCCGTATCTGGCGGTAAAGGGGATGTTTTTGAACTTGCCGTTCAGCATATCGCGCGGGTGGTCGCGTTTCAGATATTCATAGGCAACCCTAACTGAGCCAGCCAGTCTTGCCAGAGCAAACAGGTCGTGAAGAAGAATTATTTTATTCAGAAGCATATTTCTTTTCATGCCGAAGCCTTGTTTCTCTGAGTGTCGGGTGTGACCGAAATAATTTCATGGTTTTCATCAATTGAGAACCATAATACATTTCCCAAAATATCCCGATCATCCTTTTTGTGAGCCAGATAGGCTTTTTCCTCTTCCAGGGCGGATCTTTTTTCTATCGTCGTGCATGCCAAGATTTTCTCGCGTAAGGCGTTGACGTCTGCTTCTTTTAGATGCGAAAACACAGGCTCTTCTATAAAATATTCCTTTTTGCATTCGTAAAAAAGATTGGGGTCTTGCACCCGAAAATTGGCAATATACCAAAGCCACTCATCATGGGAGAGTTCGTCGGGATAATCGCGAACCACCCACCCGCCTTGGCCCTTTACATGCTCTCTATACTTCATTTGGTCAACATAGACCTTGATTTTTTTAATGAAGGCGTCCTTGTTAAAAGCCACAATGTGCAGCAGGGGGACGTTGTTGGGCGGGGAGATGTAGATTTTTTTCCGGCATAGGAAGGACGGTTTTATTGTTCCGGTGTAATCAATTGCAATGTTATGTGCGCCCGTAGGGACAAGGAATCGTCCTTTGGTTTTTTTGATGTTCACGGCGGTTTTGCAGTTCGGGCTGTCTTTATGAAAGAAGCGGATGCTGTCGCATTCAATCAGGCTTTTCGGCGACTCTGTCTCGTTATCATAAAATGGAACGCCGTTCCGCCATTGGAACTGGATTACGGGTTTGTTTTTATGGTGCTGCAGGAATGCTAAAAAATCGTCTTTCTTTTTAAAAGGGATGAATTCGTCAATGTCGAGAACAAACAGCCAGTCGTATTTTTTCTTGATTTCAAAATGTTCGATTACCAGATTTGTGCATTCCGATTGAAATTGTGCTTCGTGGCGCGAGCGGACGCATGTTACGCGTTCCATGTTTAATCCACGCAGGTCGCGTTCCGAATTGTGGTCGATCAGATAGATGTGATCGCACAGGTTCAAGTGGTAGAGTATGAATTCCGCCAGATATTCATAGCCATTGTAGACCATGCATATGACGGCGGTTTTTATATCGTCTTTGTGTTTGTTGTGGGCCATCTTCTAGTCTGCGCTTCTTATTCCCTTATGGGTGATTTTGTGTGAAAAAATTTCCCGTGCCGCGTCGCTCAAAAAAGACAAATCGGGGTTTCCGCCAAGTCTTGTCATGACTTCCGCGTAAGTGCCACGATTTTTCTCATGATAGGCACGAAACTCATCGCGGCTGATGTCGTTTTTGATGGGGGGCATAAAGCGGGATAAAAAATAAATCGGGAAAATCAGCACGGGGCGAATGATCTTCGAGACGAGGGAAAATCTTTTGCCCAGAAAGGGCATCTGAAGAGCGTGTTTGATGTAGGGCCATTTGGGCTCGTTTTGTCTCATATCGTAGAGCATTTGCGAGCAATCGTCCCATATTCCTTTGAATATCTTTACCTTGACCGGTCTGGGGATGCGGGTGCGATAGACGCGGTAGTCAAGAAACAGGAGCACGTTGTCGCGGGCCAGTTTCATCATCAGATTGCGGTCTTCGCAACGATAAATATTTTCAAATGGGCCGTATTTTAGCAGCAAGTCACGTTTGCCTATGCCTGTTTGCTGGCCGCTCAGATGGATGTCATGGCCTGCAGCTTCTTCTATTTTGTGGTAGAGCGTTACAAAATCAGACAAATATGGCTGCCATACGTCATCAGCATCAATGTGCAGCAAAACATATTCGCCCCGTGCTGCGCGGATAGAGATATTGCGGGTTTCGCCTAAATGCCTGTTTCGCTCGCGGGGAAGGGGGATGTAGCGAAAATTTTTGTAACGTTTTGCCAGTTTTCCTAGTTCTTCCAGCGATCCGTCGGTCGAGCCGTCGTCAATCACGACAACCTCATACAATTCCGGATCGAGCTGGTTTAAAACACTGCTCATAGCCTGATCCAGTGTGTCCGCCATGTTATAATTGCAGACGCAAACCGAATAACGGGGCGCGTTGGTGACGCCTTCTTGTCCGCAATAGCCGAGGTTTTCACGAATTTTCTCAACATGGATATGATGTTTCGAAAATCGTTTATCCTCTTTTCTGCGATCCTTTGTTGGTGATGTTTGTTCTGTCATGGCGGTCAACGTTATCGTTTGCCGGTTATCGTCCCTTTAATCTCTTTTAGAAAATTGCGGAAGCGATTCCATGCATATGTGACGAAAGAGTGTTGATACCAATTTACAAAATTTTTCGGATAGCGTTTTGAGTCCGTGGGGACCAGAAGGAAATCGTATTGGCCCCTTATGTATTGAGGGCCGGGGATACGGACAAGCGTATAGTCATTGTTCGAGGCTTTTTTGGGGCCTGCATTGATGAAAAAATCATAATTTCGCGATTTGAAGAAACTCTCAAAATTGCGGTAATTCTCACCTGACCTTGCAATATACGGTTCGTAATATTCGGAATAGATTATCGGGCGGCTGCGGTCAATTACATTGACGGCGGAGCGAAAAACGCTCAACTCCATACCTTCGACGTCAACTTTAATGAAGTCGACATTATCCGTTACGGCATCATCTATTCTAACAAGTTCAACTTTTACCATGGCATCGTTATCCATGCCTTGGGTGGATGACGTCAGGTAATCCGCCCCCGTATTCAGACGTTTTTCGGAAGAGTTTCCTTCTCTGTTCTTATATTCTTTTGCGTGAAGGTACAGGAAACCCTCTTGCGCGGACACGCCCTTGTTGAACAATGTTGCGGTCATATTGTTGTCGTTAATGTTTTTTTGAAGGAGTTCAAAAGTTTTCGGATTTGCTTCGAAGGCGAAAAGTTTTCCTTCTTTTCCAATCTTTTGATTCATGGGGATGGAGAAGGTTCCGATATGTGCGCCGATATCAAGGACGACATCGCCTTCTTGTAGCAAATCCAGAATCATTCCGATTTCAGGGCGGCGGAACCCTCCACAACTCATGATTTCCTTTGTGATGTTATCGTTATCATAGCATGAAATATTGCCATAAATACTTTGAACGGTTATCATTTCTTTTTCCTTGGTCAATAGATTTATAAGTTATTCATCGCACATGGGATATCCCAAATCGCCCAAAGGCAGATTTATGCGGTCTTGCAGCAGCTTGTTTGTTGGTCCGTAGCGCTTGTTGAGCGTTTGTTCCAGACGATGCGAGATCTCAATCTTTTCGCTTCCCCCTTTTTGAATGATATTAATGACAGCTTTATATAGCCATGGGGGTAATATTTTGGAAAATTCGACGGGCAGAGGGAATTTCCGTCGTAGCTTGCGAATTCTATTTGTCCCTGCGCTTTTCCCAATATTGACGGGGTCCTTTTTAATGTGGCTTTCGATTACAGCGGGATCGACACCTAGAAAAACCCCCATTTTCTGGGCATAGTCCTGCGGGTTGTGGCTCATATATTCCATGGGCAGGACTAGTACGTTTTCTTTTCCGAACAGTTTGTCGTATTCATTTATTAGCTTGGTGTAGTGAACAAGATCTGTAGCGCGGAAGTAACGCAGATTGTTCGTAAGATTGTACCATTTCTCAAAGCTAACTGGTTTCCCACGGTGTATATCATGTGGCTCAAAAGGGTGATCCCGATAGTGCGAAACCAATATGGATTTCTGTTCTCGCACAATAATGATGATTTTTATGTTATCGCCGAACACTTCATGCAGACGTCTTGCTTTTGTGATGGCATCGGGGTAACCGAATAAAACTCCTATACCGTATTCATAACTAAACAAAGATGGCTTCTGGTTTGATAAATTTCGGATTGTGTCCAGATCTTTACAAGCTTGTTCGTAGTCAAAGTTTAAGCCGTCTGTTTTGAAGATGTTCGTGTGAAAGCGGTCCAGTAGATCATACAGGGGTTTGTTATCTTTTGCGGCGTGAATGCCCATATACGCATATTCTTCCAGATGGCAAAAGCATTGCCATTGCAGGAAGGTACTGCCTGACTTTGGGAATCCTACATGGAATACTGCTTTCATCTGTGGCCGGCCTTTTTTTCTTGCATTATAAAACTCTCAAATCGACGTAAGAAGCCATGTATGAATACCTGCATTTCAAAAATTGAAGGCCAAGGAATTAGGCGTCCAAGTGTTTGTTGTAATGCATAGTTTAGCAACCTGATGCTTTTATAGTGGTAAAAAATATTTCTTAAATTACCAGGGGCGGTAGGGACCTTGCCTTCTTGCAGGCGGCTAAATAACTCAACCCACTTGGGAATGACAACGGAAAAATCGTATTGCTCTAAAACCCTTTCATAGCCGGCTTGCCCCAATTTCTTTGCAAGCTCCGGTGATTCCAGACATTTGCAAATATTATCAGCCAGATCATCAACACCACGTCCCAAAAGGCCGGTTTTCCCATGAATGACAGTATCTAGTAAGGCGTAGTATGCGCCGCTTACTACGGCTGTTTTGCATCCGGACATTTCTACGGCGCTTACGCAACATGTTTCAGTAATGCCTGTCGGGTTGGCAATTCCAACAATAGCCTTGGCCAAAAGGTCATACTTTTCCTTTCCCATGCTTCCGTGGAAGGTAACGGAAGGGTTAAGATTACCTTGGGGGTCGCATAGATAAGGGATGATGCTCTCGCGTTCGTATTTGTCGTGGGCAACGCCTAAAGGACCCACCTGTTCATCTTCTCCGTAAATTTTTACAGAGCCTATGACAGAGAGTTTTGCATCAGGAAATTTTGCCAGAACTTTTGGCCACGCTTGTGCCAAGACGTGAAAACCCTTCATGGGGACTAATGCTCCCATATAGACTACCAATCGCGGGTCTTTTCCAGCAGTTTTATCCATTCCTTCTTCACAACTGGCCAAGCTTATTCCGTTGTCAATGTATGCGAGTTTGGGTTTGATCCTGCTGTCTATCATATAGTCATATTGTTCGCGGCCAACACAAACAAGAGCTTTGAGATACTTGCATTTTATCATTTTTCGTAAATGCTCGGCATGTGGAGTTAGCGCTGCACGTCCTATCGAGGGCATTTGAATGGCATCTATATGGTCTAAAATTCCGTTTTCTTCATCTAGGCGGGGTCTGAAAACGAAGAAATCTGCTCCGATTTCCTTGGCCTTTGTTGCTGCGCTAATGACAGATGAAACCTGATAGGCTGGAACATTGGGGGGCAGTTTCTCAATATGCGGGGCAAGGAGGACGGTTTCGATTTGACTGCTAAAATTTTTGTTCAGGTAGTGGGGGAGGGCTGCGTGCAGGTAGGTGCCCGCTCCGGTTCCCGGATTGCCTTGCTCGGGCGCAGAAAAGTCGACCTGGGACAGGTTCTTATTATCCAGAAAAAATGCGACCTTCATACGTCCTCTCAAAGCGTGGATGTGCATTGATATTACAAATAATTGCTATTTTAAAGCCCTCGGCCCCTTTTTACCGGATATTTTGTGGAAAACGGGGTTTGTATTAGGACAGAATCCGTTTTTCTTGCTAATAACAGTGCTATGCAGACAAGTCTTAAGATGAAAATTAAAAGCTATATCGAAGTATTTCTGGATATACTTTTTGATACATTTATTCCCTATAGGGTTCTTTCAAACACGAGACTCAGGGAATGGTCCGTGCCCGCCAATTTTATATATAGTTACGTTTTTAACCAGAAATTCCAGCGCTTGCAATTGCTCCATATTCTTAGGGAAAACGGAATAAATGATCCCCATCAAATCAAGGCTTGGTGGTCCCGGGGGCTTAATAATTTTGGAGATGAGTTGCTGGCATATCTTTTGGCGCGGATTGCAGCGGTAGAGTGTATATATGACCGGAACAAAAGCATGCTTGCGATCGGAAGTATTATTCGTTTTGCCCGAGATAATAGTTTTGTTTGGGGAAGTGGCATCATCCGCGAAGACGAGATTATGGAGGCAAGACCTACCTGCTTGGCTGTGCGTGGTCCTTTAACTCGTAAAAAAATGTTGGAGCAAGATATCCCATGTCCCGAGGTGTATGGCGATCCTGCGATGCTTTTCCCTCTTTTTTTCAAACCACAAACAATTTCTGGTGTCTTGAAAATTCAAGGAGAACCTAGAAAGCCGCTGATTATTCCACATTTCAAACACGATACAATTGTCCCACGTTTTTTGGAATATGATTACCAAAGTCTTCTCGTGACATCGATTGGCGATATTGAAAGGGTTGTCAGTCATATTTCGGCAGCCCCATCCGTTGTTACCAGTTCATTGCATGGGTTTATATTTTGTGTGGCCTACGGAATTCCTGTCAGTGTATTCAAATTGAAGAAGAAAGGAATTGGTGGAGACAATATAAAATTTGATGATTTTTGTTATGGCGTTGGGCTTGATCCGATTGCTATTCATGAGGTTGACACAATTGATAAAGAACAAATTGAATATTTGTTAAATAATGCCCGGATTTATGCGCCGAATTGGACCCCCGTTCCGTTACTGGAAGGGTTAAATGAAATATGCCAAACCGAAACGCTTAGTGCGTTTATCAAAAACGTCAAGTCAGGCTATTCATGTCACAATGCCGCTTAAGAGGTACGTGAGGATTTATAAAGGTTTGTTATCCCGCTGTACCAGAGCTCAAGTAAAATGATCCGATATAATCCATGCTGATTGATCGATAGATGGTTGCCTTTTGCTAACTCCACAGCGGCTTCAGGCAGCAAGATGCCTTGTTCAACAAGATGACCTTTTTGCAACTCATTGGCATACCGTTCTATAATCCCGTTTATCCAGTTTTTAACAGGGGGGATGAACCCGCTTTTTCTGCGCTTGATCGTTGCCTCGGGTAGATCGTTTTTCAATAGCTCGCGCAATAAGGCCTTCTGTCCATACCTATGATCTGGAATGTTCCGTCGCCGCGCGACAACTTTTTCTATCAGGCGGACGTCAAGAAGGGGGAGCCGGGTTTCGACTCCAACGGCCATACTCACTCTATCCCCTAATGACAGGCAATTTGAGGTCAGCCATGTTTTGAAATGCAGATCCATAATTGTAATTGGGATATCTTCTTTCTGTGCGGGGCCTTTGAGTTGGGATGGTATATATGCGTTTTCTTTGCCTATAGAGCCCATGGCGGGGCCATACCAATTTTGGCCGACTTGCATGTGTCGAGTGAATTCCGGAGCCCCTGTTACCGCGAGATAGATCAGTTGTCCGACTGGAACATCCTGATCGACAAATACGAGCAGCTTCCGGAAAAACTCCCGAAGGGATGCAGGTATTTTTACTGTTCGGGACAATTTAAAAAGGAGAGTATAAAGCTCTTTATTACTCATGAGCGGGTTGATCATAGAGGCTAATGTTTCAAACAAAGCGCGTTGCTGATTGGCGTCAATAACGCTCCGAATACGATCATATCCCCAGAAAACTTCGTCTCCCCCAATTCCTGTCAATAAGACCTTAATTCCTTTTTCTTTGCAAAATTTAGGAACGGAGTAATGGCCAAAGCCGGCGATATCAGCAATCGGCTCGTCTAGAAGAAGTGCAAAATTCCTAAAATTTTCAACGAATGTGTCCGTTGATAACTCGACTTCATTAAAATGCAATCCAAGGAAGTCGGCTATTTTTTTGGCTTCATCCCGCTCGTCATACCGAGGTTTGTTTGGGTAGCCGACGCAGAACGCCTGCATTGGTGTGTCATAGTGTTTTGATGCAATTGCGGCAATTCCCGAGGAGTCAATTCCTGCGGATAATGCAATTCCCACTTCGACGTCAGAGCGAAGGGTTAGCTTCACTGCATCATGAAGCTCTTCCTTAATATCATCTTTTGTGATGGATGAATCTGCTTGTATATCGAGAAGACTCCAGTACTCCTTCTGTTTATATTCCCAGTTCTTTTGATCGAGCATTGAGTAGTGTGCAGCGGGAAGCTTCTCCACTCCTTCGAGAAGGGTGAAAGGCTCTGGCGTATATTGGTAATGCATATACATGTCGACTGCGGAAGGATTAAGGCGAGGCATTTGAGGCAACATCGGTACTAACGCCTTGAACTCCGATGCAAAATAAAAATATTCATCATCCATGTAATAGATGAAGGGCTTTTCCCCACACCTGTCGCGCGCTGTAAAAAGTAGTCTTTCACGGGAATCCCATACTGCAAAAGAAAACATGCCCCGAAAATAGCCTAGGCAATTCTTTCCCCATTGTATGTATGCTTTTAAAACAACCTCAGTGTCGCTTTGGGTGTAGAAGGAAACGCCCTCAGCTTTAAGTTTTTCTTTTACCTCAAGGTAATTGTATACCTCGCCGTTGTAGACGATACAATATCGGCGATCCTCCGAAAACATAGGTTGATGACCGTTTGCAGACAAATCCAAAATGGATAGGCGTGTATGTCCCAAGCTTGCGTAGTCATCGCTATAGATGCCCTGATCATCAGGGCCGCGATGCTTTAAGCGGCCAATGTCTGCTTCGCGTAAAACCAATACAGGAGCGTAACGTGATATTTTTCCAATAATTCCACACATTCTCTATTATTGATGTCCTCCAAGTGCTATCTCCCGAAAGCTGGGGGATTTTTCCAGTAATTCTTCATAGGTTCCTTGAGCCACGATAATCCCGTTCTGGATTTCGTAGATCAGGTCGGCTTTCTTGATGGTTTCAAGACGGTGCGCAATGATCAGCATCGTATGTTTTCCGTGCAAACAGGAAATAGTTTCCATCACGTTTGCTTCTGTTTTGTTATCCAGTGCACTGGTGGCTTCGTCAAAAACCAGAAGGGATGCATTCTTGTAGAGGGCGCGGGCAATACCTAGGCGCTGCCGCTGGCCTCCGCTCAATTTCAGGCCGTTTTCGCCAATAATTTCGTCATAATGGTTCGGGCGGCTTTGGATCAGATCGTCAATTTGCGCCAGCTTGCAGACTTGTTTAACCTTATCGAGGTCAATGTCCTCTTTTCTGACGCCGAAGGCTACGTTTTCTTTAAGGCTGGCATCAATCAGGAAAATCGACTGGGGGACGCTGGCCACGCATTGCCGCCAATTGGCTATATTGTCTTGTGTAATGTCTATGCCGTCGACACTGAGGCTGCCTTTTTGGGGCGACAATAACCCCAGAATGATATCCGAAAGCGTGGTTTTTCCACTGCCTGTTTTTCCGACAAAAGCCACTGTTTTGTTTGCGGGGATTTCAATGTTGACCCCCCTCAAAATCCAATGGGGTTCCTTGGCCGTGGTTGTCTTGTGATCCATGGCATCGAAATGAAACCATATATCTTTCAGGCTGATTTCTTTGGTTATCGCGCCTATGGTACTCTCAGGAGAAAAGGTCAGCGGGGTCATTCCCAGATCGAGAATGTCGAGAGATCTTTTGACAGAGACATGGACAGATTGCATCAGGGCATAGGAGTTATACACGCTTTGTGCCGCCGGAAGTATCCGGACCGTGGCCATGGCCAATGCCCCGATAAACGGTAATGCTCCAAACACTCCGGCGTCCGAGACCGTATAAAAGGTTGCAACGGATATCAATGTCACCACGCCGACGATTTCAATAAGGTAGCGGGGAAGCATGCTGAGAAACTGTGTGCTTCTGGAGGCTGTGCGGAAGGCATGGTCGGAGACGCTGTAGCGTTCTATAAATTTTTCCTGCAGATTGTTCAGCATTACATCGCGCACGCCGCCCAGAGCAATCTGCAGATTTTTTATCGTTACTGCGCGGCTGTCCGAAACGATTTGCCCGTTTTTGACAATGCGCTTTTTGTTCAGTGTTGCGATGATCAGATACAGCAATATAACGGTTGAGGAGATGCCCAGTGATACTGCGGGGTTGTAGTAGAGGATGGCTGTGATGATCGCTAGAATCGAGATGATTTGCGTGATGATCATCATGGTCGAGGATATAAAGTGCAGTACGGCATTTAGATCGTTAAACGTTCTGCTGATCAAATCCCCGCTGTTTGAGTTGATGTGGTACTGAAAGTCCTGATAGACGATTTGTCGAAAGAAATTGTTGCTGATGTCGCAGCCCAGAGTCACTGTCATTTTGCTTTGCAGCCAGAATACAAAGATCTTGAACAAGTTCAGGAAGGTGAACGCGGCGGCAAAACCGGCCGAGGCGTAAATAATAAGGTCTTTTTCCGTCTGAATGTTGAAAAATTCGATGAGTGGCTGAACGGTACTGTTGTTCATCAGGCCGTGGGCGTTGCTGATCGCTGAGAGAAACGGCATGAGTGCTCCCAGACTCACAATCTCTGCAAAACCTGAAATAATTTGCAGAATCAGAAGAATGAGTAATTGTATGCGTTTGTGTGGGGAGAGATAGGTTACTATGCGTCTCAAATCGCTCAGGATTTGGATAACGCTTCCCAGATTTTTGGTGTTTGATTTGTATATGGTGGTCATGGGCTCTTTTTTAACGCAAAATTATAGTAAAGCGTCGGCCTTGTAAACTCATAGCTTGCGCGTGGTTTTTTGGCTTCTATATCCAGCTATTTGCTTGATGTCTTTGGGAAATATGATATTTTGTGCTCGTTAGAAGACAGGGTCTATGAAAAAAGCAGTGGTTTCCATCGGTATCACTTGTTACTCCGCTGCGGAGACCATTGCTCGTGCGGTTCAGTCTGCGATGGAGCAGCATTATCCAGATTTCGAGATTGTGATTGTGGATGATGTGTCCCAGGATTCGTCGTGGGACGTGATTTTGGAATTGCAGGGGCAATTTCCGGATAAAATCCGCGCGTTCCAGAATGATAAAAATCTTGGGGTTGCGGGAACGCGCAATAGAATTATTACGGAAGCTCAAGGCGAGTTTCTGGCCTTCTTTGACGATGACGATATATCGGTCCCAAGTCGTTTGACCAGACAAGTTCAGCGTATTCTGGATTATGAGCGTGATTTTGCCGCGGGCCACGACGTTATCTGTCATGCTGCGCGTTTACAGAAATATCCGGATGGGCGGGAAGAGATTGCGTCAACGATGGGGTGCGATGTGGGAATGGTTGCTCCCCACGGGGTGGATATGGCTGGACGGATTTTATATAATAAGAACATTTCCGGCGGCAACGGGGCTATGGCGACATGTTCGCAAATGGCGCGTCTTTCGACCTACAAAAATCTGGGTGGGTTTGATCCGGAGTTTAGGCGTATGGAGGACACCGAATTCAATGTGCGGCTGGCTTTGTCCGGTGGGCATTTTATCGGCGTTGCCGATCCTCTGGTGGTGCAGACCATGACGCAAGCGGACGACAAGCGTATTGCTGATGAGCGAATTTATGCTAGGAAACTGTATCAAAAGCATAGCAAGTTTCTTCTGGAGGAAGGGCGTGGCCATTTCGATATGGATTGGCTGGAAGCTAAGCATGATTATTGGGAAGGTTATAAAGTGACGTTTCTTTGGCGTCTTCTTCTGCTTTTTATTGCCCACCCTTTTCTGTCATTGGGCCGTGTGCTTCAGGCTATGCCGAATATGGGGTATAACCGTTCCGTCAGAAAATTTCATAGGGCGGAGATGTCATGACACGGCCCCTGATTACCGTTGGTATCACCTGTTATAATGCTCAAGACACCATCGCAAGGGCCATTGAGGGGGCTTTGCGGCAAGATTATCCGCATTTTGAAATTGTGGTGGTGGATGATTGTTCGACTGACGGCAGCTTCGAGATTTTGAAAGAATGCGCACTGTGTTCTCCTGAAAAAGTTCGGGTGTTTAAGAATGAAAAGAATCTTGGCGTGGCCGGAACTCGCAATCGGGTGATGTCCGAAGCAAGGGGGGAGTTTCTGGCTTTCTTTGACGATGATGACGACAATGAGCCTGAGCGTTTATCCGTCCAGTATGAACGTATCAAAGCATATGAGGAGAAGACCGGCACGCAGAGTATTGTCTGTTTCGCTTCGGGTAAAAAAATTTATCCCAACGGGTATGAGGTGCATTTCAGGGCTGTTGGATCACAGCCAATCGTTCCGGTTGGAGAGGATATGGTACGCTATCATTTGTTTATGGACAGGCCGGAAGGGGTGTTTTACGGCAACGGAACTCCCAGCTGTTCCATGATGCTTCGTTTGTCGGTTTTGCAGTCGGCGGGCAGGTTTGATGCCCAGCTTAGAAGAATCGAGGATAGTGATTTGTCCATCCGGTTGGGGCTATCAAATGCGCATTTTATCGGGTGTCCCGAGGAGCTTGTTCTTCAATATGCCTCTGAGGGCGGGGATAAAAACCCGAGGGCCGGATATGAGGCGGAAGCCTATTTGGTCAACAAGTATGACGATTTTCTACGGGCTCACGGGCTTGATCGGTATGCCAAGGACTGGATTTTGGTGCGTTATTATCATTTTTCCGGTCAAGGTGGTCGTGCTGTTTTGCAAGTTCTCCGGATGATCTTGAAGTACCCCGTTCTGACTCTGAAAAGGTTTTTGAGAGCGGCTCCCAAGCGGTTGCTCCATGAATGGAGAATGCGGCGGACTTGATGCCGTTAGGGGGATGGAATTGTTTTCCAACTTTTTTTCCAGACTGGCTGATTATTTTTCCCATCAGGAAGAAACGCGCCTTATGTGGCCGCCTGTGTTTATGGGGATTGGCGCTGCGCTTTATTTTTCCTTGTTTTATGAGCCGCCTTTTGTGGTGACGGGAGCGATGATTGCGGCTTGTGCATCTTTGTTTGTAGTAGGGCGCGGGATTTATCATCGTCACCAAGGATCGGAATTTTCCTATCTGGTTTTTCTTGTGGCGATGGCGGTTTTGATGATCGGGTGCGGATTTGCGTTGTCGCAATTTCGGAGCGGGGCGGTCGGGACGCCGATGATCACCAAGGAAACGCGGCCTGTTATGATCTCCGGTGTCCTTGATCATGTCGAGGATCAGGAGGGGGGGCGCGGTAAGCAGATTTTGCTGTCGGATGTTGCCATTGAGAAATGGGAGAAAGATAATACTCCCCACACGGTACGCTTGACGGTGCGGACGAAAATGGAGGAAAGGGTAGCAGCGGGAGACCGTGTCCAAATGCTGGCCAAACTTACTTCGCCTGCGCAGACGGTGATGCCTGGCTCTTACGATTACGCTCGACATTTTTATTTTGAGGGTATTGGCGGGCTGGGGTTTGCTTTGTCTGAAATTACACTTGTTCAAAAAGAGGATGTCGGTTTTTTTGATCTGGACGGTTTACGGAGAATTGTGTCTTCGGCGATTAAGGAAAGTGTTTCCGGACCGTCGCAAGGGATTGTCGTTGCGTTGATGACGGGGGAGCGTGCCGCCATTGCCGACGACGACTGGCAGGCGTTACGGGCTTCGGGGTTGGCTCATATTATCTCAATTTCTGGTTTGCATGTAGCGATGGTGGCTGCGCCAGTATTTTTCGTGGCGCGGTTGTTTCTGGCGTTTATTCCGGCGATGGCGTTGCGGTTTGATATCAAGAAAATTGCGGCGTTTGTCGCGTTGGTGGCGTGTACGCTTTATGTCGGCTTTGTCGTGCCAAGTGTTCCGACCACGCGTGCGCTGTTGATGACAGGAGTGGCGTTGATTGCGATTATGTTTGATCGGTCTCCCTTTTCCCTGCGGTTGGTCGGGGTGTCGGCGATATTGATTTTGATTTTCTCGCCGGAGAGTATCTGGTCGGCGAGTTTTCAAATGTCATTTGCGGCGGTGTCGTCTTTGGTGGCCGCGGCAGACTGGATGCGTCCGGTGTGGTTGAGGTTGTACCGCGAAGCGGGTTTTATTCGTAAATCTGTTTTATATCTGGCGGGGGCTGTTGCCGCCAGTTTTGTCGCGTCGGTCGCGACTGCGCCGTTTGTGTGGTTTCATTTTCAACAGATGGCGAGTTACAGCGTTTTGGGCAACATGCTCGCGATGCCTCTTTCGGGCATTATCATTATGCCGATGATGATTGTGTCCTATTTGTTGATCCCGTTCGGGTGGGCGGGGGAGACATTGAAATTGATGGCGATGGGCGTGGATTGGATGCTCGATGTTGCGCGGTTTGTTCAGAGTTTGCCGGGGGCTTTGGTGACCGGGGCAATCGCACCGCCTGCTTTCTTATATTTGATGACGTTAGCTGGATTGGTTCTGGTGTTGTTTGCGGGGCGGTGGAAGCTGGTGTCGCTGGTTTTGTTAGGGGCGGCGTTTGTGTCATTGCTGTTGGGGAAGTTGCCGGATGTTCTGGTGTCATCCAGCGGAGAGGTGGTGATGGTGCGCGATGGGCGTGCGGGATATGTGTCAACGACCCGCAAAGAACGTTTTGTCCGAGATCAATGGGAAAAACGATTGGGATTGGACTCTGTTGCAGCGTTTCCCAAGGAGGGGGGTGTTCCTTTGTCCAGTAAGGGGCTGATTGCGTGCGATGTTGGCGCGTGCCGGATTGAGACAGTCGGGGTTAGGCTGGTTTACGGGTCGTCTTATGCGGAATTGCAGAAAGATTGTGACTGGGCGGATGTGATTGTATCGCCGAAATGGTTGTCCAAGAGTTTTTGCCCGTCTGCGCGGGTTATTGATGCCTATTCCTTGCGGCGGCAGGGAGCGGTGCAAATCTATGGCGATGGCACAATTGAAACGTCACGTGATTTCCGCGGTTACAGGCCGTGGACACGGTAATTAGTGGTATGTCCGCAGCAGGGAGGAGAGTTCTCCTTGAATCTCAACCCGTTCCGGAGTTAGGATGCGTGGCTTATAAGCGTCGTTTTCGGCTTCCAGTATTACTTTTCCGTCGCGGCGGTAGATGCGTTTCAGCGTGGCTTCCATCCCATCCACAAGTGCCACCACGATTTTACCGTCGCGGGCCTGATTGCCTTTGCGGATAATCACAATGTCGTCGTCATTGATGCCAGCATTAATCATCGAATCCCCTTCGACGCGTAGGGCGTAATATTCGCCGTTGCCGAGGAAGGTGGCAGGCACGTCGATAAAATCGGTGTCGTTCTGAATCGCTTCAATTGGCGTTCCGGCGGCGATTTTTCCGACCAGAGGCAGAGTCGTTATATCGGCCAGTTTTTCGGTGATCTTTTGAATCATGGATGGAGCGGACGTTCCTTTGGAGGCCATATCTTCGGGAAGGCGCGCGACCTCTACCGCGCGGGCGCGGTTGGGGAGGCGGCGCAGATATCCGCGTTCGACCAGCCCCGTAATCAGCCGGTGAATGCCCGATTTGGATTTGAGGTCCAACGCATCCTTCATCTCGTCAAAAGACGGGGCTACACCTCCATCTTTCAGGCGGTCATGAATAAAGAGCAGCAATTCGCGTTGTTGACGGGTCAGCATGGCAGTCCTTTCTGGATCCCGTTCGTGCGAGCGTCCCTTGCGGGCCGCGCCAACGGGATGACAAATTATTGAATGTTCCGGTTTATTCTCGGTTCGTTCTATATTTGTTTTACCCTGATTCCGTTTGCTTGCCAAGCAGTTTTTGGACGGCTTGTTCGATGTCGGCTTCGCGGATCAGGCTTTCGCCGACCAGAAAGGCGTTGTAGCCCGCATCAAACAGGGATTTCAGCTCTTCATGAGAGGCAATGCCGCTTTCGGCGACGCGGATGGTCGAGGCAGGAATATCTTTCAGCAGGTCGAATGAGGTCTGGAGATCGACGTCTAATGTTTTCAAGTTGCGGGCGTTGACACCCACCATCATGGGATTCAGTTTCAATGCGCGGTCTAGTTCCTCTTTGTCGTGGATTTCAACGAGGACATCCATGCCGAGATCGGTTGCGATTTTATACATCTCCGTTGCAGCTTCATCGGAAAGGGCC
>Ga0116142_10001369_pt1 | contig 29298 bp, 27 predicted proteins | sample AD_UKC033_MetaG_FD_89785 | JGI IMG/M metagenome (GOLD analysis project Ga0116142, IMG submission 89785) | Active sludge microbial communities of municipal wastewater-treating anaerobic digesters from USA - AD_UKC033_MetaG | ecosystem: Engineered > Bioreactor > Anaerobic > Digestate | place: USA... | reverse complement strand
CGAAAATACCAACCTAATTCCGCAGAAAAAAAGGTTTAAAAATACTCAATCTTTCGCTCAATGATATAATCAGTACGTTTTGAATAAAGTCAGGCACGATCTGTATTCATCTCAACTGATCTAACCCGGTTATTTTGCTTGTCTTACTCGCTTGTATATATCCTTGTTCATCATAATTTGTTTGTGATTCAAAGCTGTCTCCATTCTTAAACTTTTTTCCTTTAAATATTTAGGATGCTTGTCGCTTTACTTCATAAGAAGTTTCATGCTTGGTTATTTGATCGGGAGTCAATCTTTGAAAACACCTAATTGACTTATACTAGGCAAGATACAATAGCAAAGGTAATCATCACTTTGAAATACATGAATTCAGGCTATCAAATGACCTATAAATGTGAATTTTTCATCTACGATATTCACCATGTAAAACAGACCTTATACCATGAGTCACTCGGATTGTGCCTAAAAAGTTTGAGATCTTATTCTGTCAGGAATAAATTGAACTATAATTCAAAAACAAAGGCCTATGGTATTATAAAAAAGTAAATTTGGTTAGAGAGAACAAAAAAACAGCGGTACTGCGAGCCGCTGTTTTTTTTGTGGTCTCCGAAAAATAAAACGAATATGCCGAATACCGCTATTCAATTAAGAATGAGCCATGATCCGCTTGATACATTCAGCGGAAGGTTCCAATTTGATCTCATCAAGAAGATTTATGAAATCTACAATTTCTTTAAACTCATTTTCAACCAATGGATCACCATCAATTAATCTCTGGGTCTGATCACCGTCTATAAGTCCGGTTTCATTGTAAGCATAACGTACTAAATTGTTTCGAGTAGAATTTTTAAGCATGCATGTAGGATTTAGATTACTCCTACATAACGAAAGGCTGATAATAAATATTGTCAGCTTTTAAAAAAAATCACTCTGTACCGTTTAGCACATCCTTATTAACCATTTCGCGCATTTTCAAGATTGCATAATGCATTCTTCCGAGTGCTGTATTTATATTAATATCCAACATCTTAGAGATCTCTTTGAAGGATAAACCCCCATAATGCCTCAAAATAACCACTTCCCTTTGATCCGGAGGTAATTTGTCTAATAATGCATTCACAAAAGCCACCTTTTCATCCTGTATTATCCTCTGTTCAGGATTCTTTTCATTTTGTGGTAAGACGTCAAAAACGCTGAATTCTTCTGAATCGCGTTGCAATGGCATCAGTTTTTCTTTTCTGAAGTGATCGATCACCAGATTATGGGCAATACGGAGTGCCCAGGGTAGAAATTTCCCTTGTTCATTGTAATGATTCTTTCGGAGACTGTTGATGATCTTGATAAAGGTCTCCTGAAAGAGATCTTCAGCCAATTCACGATTCTTGACCAAAAAGAATATGACCGAAAAGATTCGTTACTTGTAACGTGTAATAAGTTCGGTAATTGCGGCTTGATCGCCGGTTTGATATAGACTTACTAAGTCTTTATCATCCATCAGATGAGTTTTAACCATATTGCTTCCAGCTTTAATTTAGTTTGTAAAAGATTAAAGTAGAAGTTTAACTATGGAGCCTCCTGATTTTATGTGTTGTTTGAAATTGAATATTGCTGCACCCGCAACAAATTCCTGATCGTATTTAAATCAAATATAATACATCGTAACTAATTATACAATAGTACCCTGATTTTATTTTCAGCATTAATGGTTAAAATCTTACATACATGCAAAAATTCCATGAAAATCGGGGATTAATTATGCATGCAGCCAGAAACATAGTATGACCATTGGCATCAAAAGCTGCCTATTTTCTTAACTTTGCAAATTGTCAAGACCTATGTCCGCCTCCAATTCTACTTTTAGCCAGCTTGATCCCAGGAAATTTATCATCATCAAAGGTGCAAGGGTGCATAACCTCAAAAATTTAGATGTTGCTATCCCTAGAAATAAATTTGTTGTCATAACAGGCTTATCAGGATCCGGAAAATCATCACTTGCCTTTGATACTCTTTATGCAGAAGGTCAAAGACGCTATGTAGAGAGTCTCAGTTCCTATGCCAGGCAATTCATTGGAAGAATGGACAAGCCTGATGTGGATTATATCAAAGGGATCTCCCCTGCTGTTGCCATTGAACAAAAAGTAAATACAAGAAATCCCAGGTCTACAGTAGGGACTTCGACAGAAATTTACGACTATCTAAAATTACTTTTCGCCAGGATCGGGAAAACGATCTCTCCGGTTTCAGGCCTGGAAGTAAAAAGGCATACTGTTGAAGATGTATATAAGTCTTTGATTGAGTATCCGACAGGAACTAAAATAATTTTGTCCTCTCCACTATTTCTACATGCCGGCAGAACTATTGAGGAAGAAATGAATGTGCTTCTGCAAAAAGGCTTTGTGAGAGTGAGTGTGTCAGGAGAAATTTATAAAGTTGAAGATTTGCTTGGACCGGACAATGCAAAGTTTTTAAAACAGCTAAGTAAAACTTTAGGACTTGGTGCCGGTGTGAAAAAAGAGCCAAAGAAAAAAAAGATTGCGGAACTTGAAAGCATAGAACAAAGTGTTGTTCCTTCTCAGGATATCATTCGGATTATAATTGATCGATTTAGCATTACTGAAAACGATGATGCAAATAATTCCAGGATAGCTGATTCTATACAGACGGCTTTCTTTGAGGGACACGGTCATTGTGCTGCCGAAATTTTGCAGGATAAAAAAAAATCAGAGACGCTCATCTTTTCAAATAACTTTGAATTAGATGGAATCAGCTTTGAAGAACCAAGTACACAACTATTTAGTTTTAATAATCCTTATGGAGCCTGTAAAAAATGTGAAGGATTTGGATCCATCATAGGTATTGATGAAGACCTGGTAATTCCGGATAAAAGTCTTTCAATTTTCGATGGAGCCATTGTTTGCTGGCGTGGAGAAAAAATGAAAGAATGGAATGAAAAACTTGTAAAAGCATCATACAAATTTGACTTCCCTATCCACCGCCCGGTTTATGAACTTAGTCAGGAACATCGGAAACTTTTATGGACCGGAAATGAATACTTCGAAGGCTTAAATGATTTTTTCAAATGGATCGAAGCGCAAGCATACAAGATACAGTATCGAGTCATGTTGTCAAGATACAGAGGAAGGACAACATGCCCGGAGTGCTTGGGTACCAGGCTGCGCAGTGATGCATCACATGTGAAAGTTGGAGGCAGGTCGATCACAGAAATTGTACTGCAACCTGTTGAGGAGAATCAGGCATTTTTCCAAAATCTAAACCTAAACGACTACGAGCAACAGGTAACAAAGAGAATTTTGGTAGAAATTAAAAACAGACTTGATTTTTTATTTAATGTCGGATTAGGTTACTTAACATTGAATCGCTTATCGAATACACTTTCAGGTGGAGAGTCACAAAGAATTAACCTTGCAACATCTTTAGGTAGTAGCCTGGTCGGCTCTATGTATATTCTGGATGAACCAAGTATTGGCTTACATCCCAGAGATACGCACAGACTCATAGGAGTTTTAAAATCTTTGAGGGATAGCGGCAACACACTTATTGTTGTGGAGCATGACGAAGAAATAATGAAAACTGCTGACCAGTTGATTGACATCGGACCGGGCGCAGGAAGAAATGGTGGTCAATTGGTATTTCAGGGTGATTATTCCGGGATCATCTCAGACACCAACAGCATGACCGGGAAATTTCTTAGTGGCCGGGAAAGAATAGAATTACCTGAGCGCCGTAGAAAATGGAAAAGTTCTATCAGTATCGAAGGAGCGCGTGAAAACAACTTAAAGAATTTGAATGTTCGATTTCCTTTGGGAATATTAAATGTAGTGACAGGAGTTAGTGGTAGCGGCAAAACTTCGCTGGTAAAAAAAGTTCTTTATCCGGCATTAAAGAAGATCCATGGAGGCTATGGTGAACAAAGCGGTACCTTCGATAAGATCAGTGGTGACTATAATAAGATCACTGCAGTTGAATTTGTGGATCAGAATCCAATAGGCAAATCGTCCCGTTCAAATCCTGTTACCTATGTTAAAGCGTATGACGAGGTGAGGGCACTGTATTCTGAATTACCTCTTTCTCGGGGAAGAAGGTATAAACCATCACACTTCTCTTTCAACGTTGAAGGTGGTCGTTGTGATGTTTGTGAAGGAGAAGGCGAAGTTAGAATAGAAATGCAGTTCATGGCAGATATTCATCTCACCTGCGAAAATTGTAATGGCAAAAGATTTAGAGCAGAAATACTGGACGTAGAATATAAAGGAAAAAATATCGCAGATATCCTTGATCTCACTGTCGACGAAGCCATCGATTTCTTTGGAGGCACGGGCAAAACTGCAGGTCATGCAGGTAAAATTGCAGCTAAGCTTCAACCACTCGCCGATGTAGGACTAGGATATGTAAAATTAGGACAGTCATCAAGTACTTTGTCAGGAGGCGAAGCTCAACGCGTAAAACTTGCTTCCTTTCTCGGAAAAGGCTCGCAAGGCACTCACACTTATTTCATCTTTGACGAACCAACAACAGGTTTACATTTTCAGGATATCCGAAAACTCCTCCATGCATTCAATATGCTGATTGAGCAAGGGAATAGCATTCTCGTCATAGAACATAACCCGGATGTCATCAAGTGTGCCGATTGGGTCATTGATATTGGTCCTGAAGGTGGCCGTAGAGGTGGGCAAATCGTGTTTGAAGGAACACCTGATGATCTGGCAAACTGTGAAGCTTCATATACAGGTTCCTTTTTAAAAGAAAAAGTCTCTCTCACTGAATAGAACCATGGTCTGAAATGATAGAAGCCCTCTCAATCAAGACTTTCAGAGGGACTTTGGAAAATTTCACTACAGGAAACTGCTCCTTAAACGCTGATAATCAGCTAGTCAAAAAGAGCTTGGAGAATTTGTACTTCTAAATATTTTTATATTTTTGTTCCATAACCCAATTCATAAATCATACTAGTTTATGTCAGAGAACAACCAACAAAGAGAGGAAGTATTTTCGAAAGCAGTTAGAGCAGGGAAGCGTACATACTTCTTCGATGTGAAGAGCACGAAGGCGAACGATTTCTACCTGACCATTACTGAAAGCAAAAAAAGAATTGGTGATAATGGCACACCGTTTTTTGAGAAGCATAAAATATTTTTATACCGTGAAGACTTCCAGAAATTCAGCGATGGCTTACTGGAGGCTATTGAACACGTTGGCACATTGAAACCTGAGGATCCAAATGGCACTTCTTTTGAGCACAGAGCCTCAAAAAAGGATGCCGAGGCTAGTCCATCAGAGCCAAGTTCACCGTATAGTGATGTGAATTTTGATGATCTGGGCTAGTTATAACAGATGATCCATTTCAGTTAGGTCCTTATTGTATGAAATTTTCTTAAAAAAGATCCCATGGGTAATGTGGGATCTTTTTTTCTATACAAATGGATGAGAACAAAGAATGAGAGGAGCTTAACTTCTGAGGCTCAGGCTATGGACTATTTTTGTTCATAAACTTGTTACAAAAACATCACTCTTTTCAACATGCATTCTGCTGATGTTGGTAACTTTAGAGACTAGCTGGCTTAAAACGCTTATTTTTGCAGCTAGTTCACCCTATGCTAATAACCTATTTTGGCCATTCCTGCTTTCTAATTGAAGTAAATGGCAAAAAACTTCTTTTTGATCCATTCATCCGCCCTAATTCGAAGGCGGCCCAAATAGACTTTGGAGCCATCAAGGCTGATTACATTCTTGTATCTCATGGCCATGAAGATCATACGGCTGACCTTATTGAATTAGCACGACAGACCGGTGCTTGTGTAATCAGCAACTGGGAAATTCATAATTGGGTACAAAGTAAAGGGATCAATAAGACCCATCCAATGAATATCGGTGGGCACTGGATCTTTGATTTCGGAAAAGTCAAATGTGTGAATGCAGTTCACTCAAGCAGCCTCCCTGATGGAACTTATGGAGGAAATCCTATGGGATTCTTGGTAGAAGCTCCGGAAGGGAAGTTTTATTATGCAGGAGATACCGCACTGCATTTGGATATGAAGCTTATCGGAGATTACAAAAGAATGGATTTTGCATTTTTACCTCTGGGAAATAATTTCACCATGGGGGTTGACAATGCCGTGATTGCTTCTGAATTTATCCGTTGCGACCGTATTATCGGAATGCACTATGATACCTTCGATGTAATTGTTATCGATCATGAAGATGCCATCCGAAAATTTGATCATGCAGGAAAAGAACTACAATTAATGAAAATCGGTGAGACGATTGAAATATAAGGAACGTTAATACGTTTCTCAACCCGGTGCTACGAAAAAAAATTCTTAGCCTATAAATGAAAGAAGAAATGGGAAAAATTATCGCCATTGCAAACCAAAAAGGAGGCGTTGGAAAAACCACAACGGCAATGAACCTTGCAGCCAGTCTGGCTGTGCTGGAATATAAAACACTACTCATAGATAGTGATCCTCAAGCCAACGCAACGTCCGGCGTTGGTTATGATCCAAGAAATATCAAAACAAGTATCTACGAATGTATTATCAATGATGCTGATCCTAAGGATATAGTATTGCAGACTGAGACTCCAAATTTATTTCTGCTTCCCTCCCATATCGACCTTGTAGGTGCTGAAATCGAAATGATACATCTTCCGAATCGTGAACGGAAAATGAAGGAAGTTCTTGAGAAAATTAAAAATGATTACGACTTCATCGTCATCGACTGTTCTCCATCTTTAGGTCTGGTTACGATCAACGCACTTACTGCAGCTGATTCAGTCATCATTCCTGTCCAATGTGAATATTTTGCACTGGAAGGACTTGGTAAACTTTTGAATACAATTAAAATTGTTCAAAGCCGTTTGAATCCTGAATTGGCTATAGAAGGAATTCTTCTCACAATGTATGACTCAAGGTTACGTCTTTCCAATCAGGTTGTAGAAGAGGTAAAAACACATTTCCAGCAAATGGTATTTGATACGATCATCCAGAGAAACACTAAGCTGGGTGAGGCTCCAAGTTTTGGACAAACAATTATTATGCATGATGCCAGCAGCAAAGGGTCAATTAATTACCTGAATCTTGCTCGTGAAATTTTACAAAAAAACAATCTGACTAAAATTAAAGAAGCAGATAAAAAAATAGCTGTAACTGATGAGCAATAAAAAAAGCGTACTAGGCAGAGGCCTTAGTGCATTGTTAGAGAATGCGGAAACGGATGTTACGCATCAGTCAGGTTCCGAAACGCGTGACCCGATTGTTGGATCTGTTGCAATGATTTCCCTTGATCAGATTGAAGCCAATCCCTTTCAACCACGTTCAGAATTTGAGGCAGAAGCTCTTGCCGAGCTTTCGATTTCAATACAACAGCAAGGTATAATTCAACCTATAACAGTTCGTAAATTAGGATACGATAAGTATCAGATCATTTCAGGAGAAAGAAGATTCAGGGCATCACAAATGGCCGGTCTCAAATCAATACCTGCATATATCCGTATTGCAAATGATCAGGGAATGGTTGAAATGGCTCTGGTTGAAAATATTCAAAGAAGAGATTTGAATGCCATCGAAGTTGCGATAAGCTATAAACGTTTAATCGATGAATGCTCGCTTACTCAGGAAGAAATGAGTGAAAGGATCGGGAAAAGCCGTAGCTCTGTTGCTAACTTCATCCGTTTGTTAAAATTGCCCCCTGTGATACAGGCTGCTATTCGCGATGAAAAGATCAGCATGGGACATGCAAGAGCTATACTGGGTGTTGATGACCCCGCTGCTCAGATCCAAATGTTCAGAGAAATTACTGAACAAAATTTGAATGTACGTGACGTAGAAAACCGGGCACGTCAGTATGTCAAGCAGTCGAAATCAAAAAAGAACAAGGGCGGAAAAGAAGAGCTGAATTTCGAATTTTCAAAAATCCAAAATATTTTATGCAGCCATTTTGAAGCTAAAGTTAAGCTCCTGAGAAATAAAAATGGTAGTGGAAAAATCGTGATCCCATTCGAAAATGATAGCGACCTTAATCGCATCCTGGATCAGTTGAACTATTAATTCAAAAGGTAATTTCATGACTGAATTATCCCATATTATTGTTATAACATGCAGGGAAATTATTTCAAGGTCCTGACATTCCCCATTTTATTGCTTCTCATTCTCCCCCTTTTATCTTTCCAGGCCAAGGCCGGAGAGCCGGAAGACTCCCTGGCAAATTTATCCAGAAAAAGAGCCAATAAGATTGCACTCCAATCGGCAATACTCCCCGGGTTGGGACAAGCATCTAATCATAAATATTGGAAGATCCCAATTATTTATGCAGGTTTTGGAGCTCTGGTTTATTTTATTGACTCCAATGATAAAAATTACAAACTTTATAAGACAGCATTTCTCTATAGAAACGATAATGATTCGCTGACCATTGACCAGTTCCCGAATTTTACGACTGATGATATTAAAGTCAGAAAAGATTACTATAGAAGAAATCGTGACCTGAGTTATATACTCACAGCAGTGTTGTACTCTTTAAATATTATTGATGCTTATGTTGACGCTCAACTGCGAAATTTCGACATTAGTGAAGACCTTAGCCTGAGAACAGATCCGTTCATGGGCACTCTGCAACATGGTGAGCCTGTTGCCGGACTCAGATTCACATTTACCTTAAAATAAAAAGGATGAATATTGCATTGATTGGTTATGGAAAAATGGGCAAAGCAATTGAACAAATAGCAATTGCTACAGGGCATACCATAAGTGTAAAAATTGATGCCACAAGTGATTTATATAAACAAAAGGATGAATTACAACGATCAGACGTTGCAATAGAATTTACACAGCCTGAAAGTGCATACCAAAATATCCTTACATGTTTTGATTTAGATATCCCTGTAGTTTGCGGTACTACCGGCTGGCTAGAGAAGATGCCGCTGGTAAAGAAAATTTGTCTGGACAAAAACAAAAGTTTCTTCTATGCATCAAACTATAGTATTGGAGTTAATATTTTTTTTGAGATCAATAAACTTCTTGCAGAAATTATGAATAAGCATTCAAGCTATGACCGGATTCTTCTGGAGGAGAATCATCACCTGATGAAATTGGATGCTCCCAGTGGTACCGCAATAACCATAGCTGAGCAAATGCTAAGTCGTATCGATAGACTAAAATCATGGACTGCTTTTGATGCTGCTGATCGTGAGGACAACCATAGAAAGCAAAACCCGGCAGATCTTCCCATTTATTCAGTAAGAGAAGCCGATGTTCCGGGAACACATTGCGTCAAATATTTGTCTGCAGAAGACGAAATTGAGATCATCCACAAGGCGCATAATAGAACAGGTTTCGCAAAAGGAGCATTGACTGTCGCACTATGGCTTGTCGGTAAAAAGGGATTTTATGGAATGGAGGATTTATTAAGTTTGTAGTGTGGAAAATTAACTCATCATTAACCAATTAAAGCAGAAGAACCGCGTAACTTCGTAATCTGTTTTTAAATAATCGAAAAGGAATTAATATGGCTAAGTTCAGAATTAACTGGGATTTTATTAAGGACATCATCTTTGGAATATTCACATTGGGTGTCTGGTTCCTTCTCAAAACAAAACCGGGCCAAAGAAAATCTGCAACACGGGAATGGATCGATGCAATCATCTTTGCAGTTATAGCCGCAACAATCATCAGAACATTTTTTATTGAGGCATACACAATCCCAACTCCATCCATGGAAAAATCCTTGCTGGTAGGAGATTTTTTATTCGTATCTAAAATATCATACGGAGCTCGAATACCAAATACTCCCCTTTCATTTCCTTTTGCTCATCATACCCTCCCTGTAGTCGGCGGGAAATCGTATCTTGAATGGATAAAGATTGGTTATCACAGGCTACCCGGTTTTGGTGATGTAAAAAAAGGAGATTGTGTGGTATTCAACTGGCCTGCTGAAAATGAAGGCAGACCTGTTGACAAGAAAGAAAATTACATCAAGCGTTGTGTCGGCGTTGCAGGTGATACTCTGGAAGTAAGACAGCATGAAGTGTACATTGATGGCAAACAATTACCTTCTCCTGTAAATTCTCAGAGCTCATACCATGTCGTTACAGATGGAACAGGTTTCAGTGAACAAGCTATTCAACGCATTGGTCTTACTGATGGACAAATGATCTCTCCAATTGAATTCAATTTTAATTTAACCAAAGAAGCTGCGAATGATTTGAAATCTTTTGGAAATGTAAAGTCTGTAGAAGAAATTAGCATTCCTCCAGGCGCCTATCAGGACTTTATTTTTCCATTTAGTCAGAAGTACAATTGGAACGTCGATAATTTCGGACCAATATGGATACCTAAAAAAGGCGAAACGATAAAGATCAACAGTGAGAACATTGCCATGTACCGAAAGATCATTGGTGAATATGAACACAATAATTTAGAAGAAAGAGAGGGGAAAATTCTTGTTAACGGTAAAGAGACAGACAGCTACACTTTTAAAATGAATTACTATTTTATGATGGGTGACAATCGCCACAATTCTGCTGACTCGCGGTTCTGGGGATTTGTTCCCGAAGATCATGTAGTTGGGAAAGCTGTATTTATCTGGATGAGTTGGGATACGAATGGTTCATTCCTGAAAAAGATTCGCTGGGGACGTTTGTTCAACCTTGTTAAAAACAAGTAAGTATTTTAGACGGGCAAGTTCTTTAGGAATTTGATGGTGTCAACGCCATCTGCGTAGTCTGCCAATCCGGGAAACTGTGTTTTACCAAAATCAACAACTACTGATTTCAGGACAGGATCAGATTTCAATTCTTCGGATGATGAAACGATACACTGTATTTTATCAAGACTTTCGGTTAAATGATTTTTCAGCTTAGATTTGTCTGAATAGTATTCATAATTGAGAACTGCTACCGGTGAAGAAAAGGCCTTGTTTTCCATCAGGATCAGAAATCCATTCTGCAAAAAAGGTACCTGCTTCAACAAGAGTAGGGCGTTATGATGTTCGAAATTATTCATGTATTTATTGTGTTGCATGACTTCACTCCTATCATAGATTGATTTGAAGAAATCATTAAAATTATATCCCTCCGGAACATACAATTTTGAGACATTTCTGCAGCCAAGTCCGTAGTATCTAAAAATATCTTCCCCTAATAAACTCAGGCAAGATGTCGAATCTGATTCATCCAGCACAGCAACACCATTTCTGTTTTTACGAATGATGTGTGGATATTTACCGAAATAGTATTCAAAATAACGAGATGAATTATTACTTCCTGTTGCAATTACAGCGTCGAAGTCTGACAATCGATCTGAAAACCGGATATAGCTTTTAAATTCAGGTTCATAGTTTATCAAAAGATCTGCTACATAGGGTAACAAAATCTGATCATCGGATGCATTTTTTGCGATGTACTGATTACCTGAGAGAAGTATTGATAGAAAATCATGAAAACCTACAAGAGGAATATTTCCTGCATTAATAACAGCCACCCGTTTAATCAAATTGTCAGGACTTTCAGATATTTTGTAAGGCTTCAGCCACTCCGAGAGAGTTCCTTCATTTAACAGCATACCCCAATTTCTAAATGCAAAAACAATATTCGCTTTACTGAACCAGGGATTCATTATGGTGCATTGCCTCTGGAGACTAAACAGTTCTTTATGCTCATCTGAGGCTTCAGCTTCCGGGCTTTCGAGAACATCGGCGATGACCAGAAAGGCTGATCCAAGTCGGGAAAAGGATGAAATTCTTTTTTCTAGGCTTAACGACATCAGAAAACGGTGTTTTTCAGAGACATAGCAAATCCGGCGATTTGCAAATAAGATGCCCTGTATTTTGATATGAATTTTTTCTAATTAATTTTGTTCCGAAATTAAACCTCAAAAGTAGAAAGGAAAACCTTATGGCTATTAAGATAACTGAAGAATGTATCAATTGCGGTGCTTGCGAACCGGAATGTCCAAATAATGCAATTTATGAAGGCGGTGCTGAATGGAGATTTTCTGATGGAACGACCATCAAAGGTTCATTCAAGACGATGAAAGGTACTGAAGTGGATGCAGATGCCGCACAGACTCCCGTGTCTATGGATATTTACTACATAGTAACAGACAAGTGTACTGAATGTGTTGGATTCCACGATGAGCCACAATGCGCTTCAGTTTGTCCCGTTGATTGTTGTGTAGATGATCCTGACTTCAGAGAATCAAAAGAAGATCTGCTTGCAAAAAAAGATCGTATGCACGCTGCTTGATTATAAACTCAGAAAATATAATCTACCGCAACCCGTTAACGTGTTGCGGTTTTTTATTTTTATACCAATGATTCAGTCCAAAACCTATAAATCGACCGGTAAAATATTTTCGTATTTGAAAATTGTCTTGTTGGTATTAATATATTTCATTTCATTCCTAGTCAGCAGGGCACAGCAGGTTAATCAAACGGATTCCGGATTAGTTTCCTATAGTGATTCACTAATTCAAATTATTCAAAAAGATCCGAGTGACTCCAACAGGATCGAAGCAAATAAAGTTTTTAGCGGAAATTTATTCAACGCACTGCAAAGACCTGAATCCTTCACTCAAAATTTCGATTCACTCAAAAACGTTTCTGTGAAGAAGAGCAATGATGACAAGCTGAAAATCTACACATGGACTTTAGCAAAATCAGATGCTTCGAATTATTCTTTTCATGGTTTCCTTCAATTCAAAACAATGAAAGGGGAACTTAAAATTTATCCGCTATGTGACTCTACAAGCTATATTCTTAAACCGGAATCTGAACGTCTTAAAACTGACAGATGGTATGGCTGTATTTATTATGAAATCATTCCTGTAAAGCGATCAGGTAAAACTTATTACACTTTGCTTGGCTGGAAAGCAATGAATGAAAAAACATCGCAAAAACTGATTGATGTATTGTACTTTGATAAAGACACACCTAAGTTCGGATATCCTCTTTTCAAAGCCGAGAATGTTTTTCGGAACAGAATGATCTATTCATTTATGGCCAGACTGAGTATGGTCCTGCGGTATGAATCAAGGAAAAAACTAATTGTTCTTGATCACCTAAGCGCTTCAACAGACCCTAAAAGCAATTTTGAGAGCGGACCTGACGGTACCTATGATGCATTTAAATTCAGGTCAGGCCGTTGGACATTGATGAAGGATATTGATATCCGGTCTACCTGGAAACCAAAAAAGAATGTACCAAAACCATTCGGAGAAGATAATCCTGAAAAATGATCTTATTGCTCTGATTCTATGCTCATAATAATGAATGCTATTCGCTATTAATAAAGGTCTTTTGTACCTTTGCTTCCCGGAAATAAAAATTTATGGAACTTAAAAAACTCTTCATACCGGGCCCTACACAAGTACATCCTGATGTTTTGGCTAAAATGGGCACCGGAATGATTGGTCATCGCAGTAAAGACGCCAGTATTTTACAAAAAAGTATCAGCAAGAAATTAATGGAGCTGATGTACACTTCCAATAAAATTTTGCTGAGTACCTCATCAGGGACCGGGTTAATGGAAGGCGCAATCCGAAGTACAACTCAAAAAAAAGCTATCGTATTTTCTGTTGGAGCCTTTGGTAAACGCTGGTGGGAATTGGCTAGACTTAATGGTATAGAAGCCGACATTCATGAAGAGATCCCGGGTCAGCCCACGATGCCTGAAACAGTAGACAAATATTTAAAGACAGGAAAGTATGACACCATAGCCATTACTCATAATGAGACCTCTGTTGGCATTACGAATCCTATAGAAGCCATAGCCACAGTCATCGCAAAGTACCCTGATGTAGTTTGGATGGTGGATGCAGTGAGTTCACTGGGAGGAATAAAACTCGAAGTAGATCGGCTAGGTATTGACATTTGCATCAGCTCATCTCAGAAAGCACTGGCATTACCACCGGGAATGTCACTTGCATCAGTATCACAAAAAGCTGAAGATCGTTTTAGTGCCGTTGGTGAGCGAGGGTATTATTTGGATCTGAAGACCATGATCCGTTTCATAGACCAAAAAGATCATCAATATCATTGTACACCTTCCCTCTCGCATATGTTTGCCCTCGATTTTCAATTGGATAGAATATTGAAAGAAGGATTGGAGAATAGATTTATTCGCCACATCGAAACAGCTGAATATACGATCAACTGGGCGAACCATTTTTTTAAAACTTTCCCAATGCCGGGTTTTGAATCGATGACGGTTACCTGCATTGAAAATAACCGCAACATAAATATCTCTCAATTAAATAACAGTCTTGCCGAAAAAGGTATGCTCATTTCAAATGGCTACGGAGATCTGAAAGACAAAACTTTCAGGATTGCCCACATGGGTGAACTAACTATAGAAGACATGATCGAAGTTACAGGAGCAATTGAAGAAATTCTTAAATTAAATTAATCAACAGAAAAAAGATTGTATTATGGCAATTATAAAAGCATTTAAAGGTATTCGTCCGAAGAAAGAACTAGTGAATCAGATAGCGTCCAAACCTTATGATGTCTTGAATGATATCGAAGCAAAGAAAGAAGCTGAAGGAAACCCCTACTCCTTTTATCATATCATCAAACCGGAAATAGATTTTCCGGAAGATTTTGATCATTATGCACCGGAGATTTATCTTAAGGGCAAAGAGAACTTTAATAAACTCAGATCCGAAGGAGTTTTTTTTCAGGATGATAAGGATTGCCTTTATATCTATGCTCAAACCATGAATGGTCGCAAACAGTATGGAATAGTTGCTGCTGCTGCCATCGAAGATTATTTCAATGACGTCATTAAAAAACATGAGCTAACCCGTCCCGATAAAGAAGAAGACCGTAAGAAACACGTTAGAGTGAGCATGTTGAATTATGAACCGGTATTCTTCGCATATCCCAAAGTACCCGCCCTTGATAAAATTGTTCAGGATGTGGTCAAAGGGACACCGGAATATGACTTTGTTGCTGATGAAGGCATAGGTCATACCTTTTGGGTGATTCGTGATGACAATACGATTAAAAATATTATCAAAGAATTTCAAGCTATCAATACTTATGTTGCTGACGGGCATCACCGAACAGCTGCTGCAGCCTTAGTGGGAAAAGATCTTCGTAGTGAAAACAAATCACATACCGGCAATGAAGCATACAATTATTTTCTCGCTGTTCATTTTCCGGATGATCAACTGGCTATCATGGATTACAATCGTGTGGTGAAGGATTTGAACGGATTGACCGCTGATGAATTTTTAAAACGACTGGGAAAAGAATTTAAGGTAGAAAAAGCAGGCAAAGATCAGGTGAAGCCGGCAAAGTTGCATGACTTTGGCATGTACCTTGAAGGCAACTGGTATAAACTCACAGCCATGAATGGAACCTACAACGACTCGGATCCGATTCTAGGCTTAGATGTGACGGTTCTTTCCAAACATATTTTAGAACCAATTCTTAACATCAAAGATTTGCGAACAGACAAAAGAATTGAGTTTGTCGGAGGACTTAGAGGTTTGGGAGAACTGGAAAGGAGAGTAAACTCCGGGGAGATGAAAGTGGCATTTTCGCTTTATCCTGTCAGCATGAAACAACTCATTGACATAGCAGATACCGGTCAGATCATGCCTCCAAAAACAACCTGGTTTGAACCTAAACTTAGGAGTGGATTGATTTTACACTCTTTGGAGAGTTGAGAATATTATGTTCAGCTTGCTTCAATGGAACATTTATTTCAAAAGTGAAATAATTTTTTCATCATAAGGCTCTGTCTTTGCAGGAAAAAAAGCAATCAGAGATCCACGTTCATCCACGATGTATTTGCAAAAATTCCAGGAAGGTTCTTGTTCGTTCCAACCATTTTTTGACTTATCCGTTAGCCAGGAATATAAGGGAGATTGATCTTCACCTTTAACGTCAATTTTTTCAAAGAGTGGAAACTGAACTGAAAAATTCTTTTCACAAAACTCCAATATCTCACTTTCTGTACCCGGTTCCTGTCCGCCAAACTGATTGCATGGAAAGCCCAGAACGACAAGTTTTCCGGCATATTCATCATGCAATTTTTGTAAGTCTTTGTATTGACGCGTATAGCCACATTTACTGGCTACGTTCACAATCATAAGCTTCTTGCCCTTATAGGCAGACAAGTCGGTAGAATTGCCATTTATGTCTTTAACAGGTATATTATAAATGGAAGAGTTTGAAGTTGAAGGGGAAAGTGTCATAGGCCTTTCAGCCGGTCTGGAACAGGCACCAAGAATTGCAGCCAGGGATATACCCAGGTATTTCAGGATTTTTTTCATTCGCTTAGTCTCTTTAAAACAGAATTATTGTTCAACACAGGAACAGGGACAAAGTTCAGATTATTCAGCATTTTATCCTAGAATATACTGAAAGACATATTAACGGAAATGTTGAATAAGTACCTCAGAATTGAATAATGATGCTTTGACAATCCAATTCCTACAATTATTTTGCACTGTGCAAATTCATGAAGATAATTACAGGAAGATCCTCGCCGAGATCAAGAGTTATAATGCAGAATTAGTGGCTGTGAGTAAGTTGCAAACCGTTTCGGCAATTAAGGAATTATACGACTTGGGCCACAGAAATTTTGGAGAGAATTATGTACAAGAATGTCTTGATAAATATTCGAAGCTCCCTGATGACATCAACTGGCATTTTATCGGACATCTTCAAAGTAAAAAAGTAAAGCAAATTATTCCTTTTATATCAATGATACATGGAGTAGATAGTTTGAAGTTGCTCAAAGAGATCAACAAGTACTCTTCAAAAGAGAACAAGCGACAGCCCGTTTTGATTCAGATTCATATCGCCCGTGAAGATACCAAGTTTGGCTTCTCCTATAAAGAAGTGCGCGAGCTATTTTCCTCTTCAGAAATTATAAGTCTGGGAAATATTGAACTCAATGGATTTATGGCCATGGCGTCCTTTACTGACAATGTGGAACAAATTCGAAGAGAATTCAAAGGGCTGAGAACATTTTATGATGAAGTCAAACGAGAATATCCTCACATTGGAGCAGGTATGAAATACCTTAGTATGGGTATGACTTCAGACTATAAAATTGCTCTTGAAGAGGGAAGTAATCTTATCAGAATTGGCTCTGCAATCTTTGGCGAAAGGAAGAATTCACCCTCATGAACTTTATAGGAATAAATTTTGCCTTACTCGCGACCCTTTCCTGGTCATTATGCATTTTCCCATTCACACAAGCGGCCAGAAGACTAGGCTCCGTTCCATTGAATCATTTTCGCTTAGTGCTGGCCGTATTGATACTTGGAACAGGTTCATTATTTTATAGAACCGGAGATTTTGTCCAACTCTTCAGCAGTGATTATCTGGGTGCATGGCTATGGTTAGGACTGTCCGGGATAATCGGCCTTAGTCTTGGAGATCATTTTGGATTTTCAATGTATGCGATACTTGGCCCAAGGGTTGGGAGCGTACTTACAACCTTTGCTCCCGCTTCAACACTTATAATAAGTTATTTCCTTATACATGAAGAATTATCCTGGATAGGAATTGTCGGAATGTTCGTTACGATCGTTGGAGTTATCTGGATCAGTTTGAGCAGGGGTGAAAGACAACAGATCCCGGACCATGGACATGGCAGTATCCGAAAGGGAGTTATTTATGGATTACTTGCAGCAATTTGCCAGGGTGCAGGATTGGTACTAGCCAAAAGAGGCATGCTTTCAGAACATTCACTTCATCCTGATGTTAACCCGGTACATGCGACATTTATACGGTTACTTATTGGAACCTTATCTCTGTTTTTATTTTCATTGTTAAGCGGGAAGCTAAAAATCATTCTCAGGCCTGTATTTCAAAATAAAGATAATGGAATACGCTTTGCGGTCGCAGGAACTTTATTTGGTCCTGTTATCGGCGTAACACTATCATTATTCACTGTAACATTTATTAAAGCATCAGTAGCTCAAACAATATTTTCACTCGTACCGGTTTTTGCTCTGATGCTCTCCTATTTTTTGCTCAAAGAAAAATTCAGCCTCCGGTCATTCATTGGCGTAATCGTAGCAATTGCAGGCGTGATCATCCTGATTTGGAGAGAACAATTGAAAAATTTACTTTAGAGCTTCCATAAACTTAAATGAACGAAACTAATCCAAAAGCAAAATTAGTACCTGCCCTTCTTAGCTTCATCCTACCCTTTGCACTGTTCTATCTGACAAGTGCAAATACCCTGATGTTTGATGACTCTGCAGAATTCGCAACGGTGGTAAGTCTGGGAAGCATTGCGCATCCGCCCGGAACTCCGGCTTATATCATGAGTGCAATGCTATGGGAAAATATCAGCTCACTCATGGGAGCACCTACAATAATATCCCTCACCCTTTTCTCCGGATTCTGTGTTTCACTTGCTTCCCTTCTCCTCTTTTTTACATTTTATAAAATCCTAATCCTATCTAATTCTGACCCGAAAACTTATTCTCAAAATAACTGGATTGCCTTGTTCACAGCCATAGGCTTTGCAGTTGCTCCAACTACATGGGCATGGGCTAATAATATTGAAGTGTATGCTTTCCAGTGTATGACAATGGCATTGACGCTCTTTGCACTTGTAAATTACAACTCATCGGGAAAATACAAATTTCTTATCCTTGGCGGCTTTGGAATTGCCTTAGCTTTGAGCAATCATCATGTGACGATGATATTTTTTCTCCCTTTCGTGCCATTCTTCTTTCTTCCACATATCCTTACTGGTACGGCTATCGAAAACCCGTCCAAGAAAAAAAATAAACAACAAAAAAAATCAATATTCATTGAGTATCTGAGCGTGCTTCAGAATCCTAAGTTCTGGACACTAGCCGGCGTTGCTGCGGTGATTACGTTCGCATTCTATACCTGGTTATATATTCGTGCGCAAAACGAATATTTATTCATGTTCAGCAAACCTGACACCATTGAAAATTTAATTTTTCATCTGCGTGGTGGAGCATATACCAAGAATCTGACAGACACATCTAAAGAGATTATTTCTGCCAGAGTTCCTTTTTTCTTAAAACTCAGTCTTTATCAAATTGGAGTCTTCACCCCCTTTTTGGTGCTAGGAATTGTCACTCTTATAAACACGAAAAGAAAAGCACTTTTATTTATAATCCTAACTTATTTCTTATTTCTGTTCTTCTATCAGGTCAATAATAATCAGTGGGCAAGTACGGATGCTTATATGTTATTACCTTTTATGATATTGATGCTTTCCGTCATGTTCGGCATCCAAAAGTATTTCCGGAAGTGGAAACTTTTATACATCCTTCCTCTGTTAATTATTGGATCTGTAATCATTAATTACCCCACACACAATAGAAAATCCTATCCTGTCGGTACGGAATTGATGCAACTTCTTGACAAATCCTGTCCGCAAAACAGTGTAGTCCTTATTTCGGACTGGACAACGGTAATGCTCTATAACTACTATCGGCTAGTCGAAAATTTCAGGCCTGACCTTATCGTTATAAATTATGATATAAAATTTACACACTACAGGATACTTCCTTTGCAATACCCGGAGTTTTATAAAGAGATTGCAACGGAGTATGATGCATTCATCGAAGAGCTCCGCTTAGAACATCCATATCAGGTAATCACGACCGGTTGCGACCTTAGTACAGTTGAACTGATGAACTCATTCAAACGGCTTATCGCCAAAATTGAAAATGTGGCAAAAGTGGAAAACAGAGCTTTCATGACTGATCCAAGAGCTCATGTGTTTTATATGCGTGAAAAGATCTATAACCCGAACAGGTATGTATCCGGAAGCTATATGTCGACGATCCCCGGGGACTCAAGCAGCGCTGAATATTTTTTAAACATGGATTTTAAGTTCCTTCGATCTCCCCTATTATTTGAAGATGCAGGAGCTCTTGATAAGCTTGTGGATTTTCAGGCAATGCTCGATCAGCATATTGCATTTTACAATGCCAATAATGACATAAATAGAAAAAGGAGAGCAGAAAATACCCATACAAGGATCATGAAACTCCAACGTGAAATGAAGAAAAGCATGTCATTCGCATACAAAATCAAATAACACCAGACCTATTTTTTTCCATTAAATAGGAAAGCCTCAATTGCCAGTGCGTAAGAATGTAAACCGAATCCGGTGATCACCCCCGCGCAATTTTTAGCTAAAAGAGAATTATGTCTGTATTCTTCACGTGCATGAATATTAGAAATATGCACTTCTATCACCGGAACATTAATTGCTGCAATTGCATCTGATATTGATACAGAAGTGTGGGTATAACCACCGGCATTAAGTATGATCCCTTCATGATTCTTCATGGCGGAATGAAGTCTGTTGATGATCTCACCTTCCACATTTGACTGAAAGTAATCAATTTCAACACCTGAAAACCTCTTTCTGAGTGACTCCAAATAGGTATCAAAAGAACCCTCTCCGTAAATCGAAGGCTCTCTTTGACCCAATAGATTTAAATTGGGACCGTTCAAGATTAATAGCTTCATATTTGACCGATAAATCCTTCTATTGAGACAAAACTACTCACAATTATTCAATTCTAAATGTGGAAAAGTTTTATGGCGGGAGGTCAATAGGGATGAGGAATTTGACACTTTTGATACCTTGCCGATATAGCATCTATGTCTTGGAAATCATACATAAGCGGATACAAGTCTTACCTGAAATTGGAAAGATCCCTTTCGGATAATTCCGTTCAGGCTTATCTGCATGACATTGCTTTACTTGACAGGTTTTTAACTTTCAAAGCCCTGAAAGTCAGTCCTGCCGAAATCAAACTGCAAGACCTGCAATTCTTCATCCAATGGATCAATGAGATCGGATTAGGCGCAAGAAGTCAGGCACGTATCATCAGTGGAATAAAAGGATTCTTCAAATATTGCCTTCTCGAAAACATCATAAGTAATGACCCGGCACAACTTCTTGAAACACCAAGATTAGGAAGGCAATTACCCGACACATTAAGTATCGAAGATATCAATCATCTCATTGAAGCAATAGACCAAAGTAAACCGGAAGGAACCCGAAACAAGGCCATCCTCGAAACACTATATAGCTGCGGCTTACGAGTGAGTGAGCTTGTAAATTTAAAATTAAGTAACCTTCACACCGAAATCGGTTTTGTTAAGGTAACAGGGAAAGGCGATAAAGAACGGCTGGTTCCAATGGGGAGTGTTGCCATCAAATACATCAAAATCTACCTAAAAGAAATTCGGAATCACCAAAGAATACAATCAGGTGCTGAAGATGTTGTGTTCCTCAACAAAAGAGGAAATCGGCTCAGTCGTGTAATGATATTTACAATTATTAAACAACTATCGCAAAAGATAAATCTAAAGAAATCTATAAGTCCACATACATTCAGGCATTCATTTGCAACACATCTCATCGAAGGAGGAGCAGATCTTAGGGCAGTGCAAGAGATGCTTGGACACGAGTCAATCACCACAACTGAGATATACACACACCTTGATAGAGATTACTTAAGACAATCGATTATTCAACATCATCCACGAGCATGATTTTTTTTAAAGGCATAAGTGATTTGTTTGGCAAGACTTCGGTTAATAACGAAGTGATCAAGATAATTATCAGATCAAATACCATTTTTGTATTCATATTATCACTCTTACTAACCGTAGATATGCATGCATTAGAAGCTGAAACTTTAAAAGATAAATTTTATACCGGAGACACCATACAATTTGCAAATTTCGAATGGGTAATAAAAGACTCAAAAGAAAGATTGACCGGTCCCGGAAAAAACTATTTTTCTAATGCAGACAGTAACGTATGGGTTGATAGCCTTGGAAAATTGCATTTAAGAATCATCCAACGAAATGAAAAATGGTATTGCTCTGAAGTAAGACTTACAAAAAGTCTTGGATATGGCAAATACATTTTTCACCTTGACCCATTGCCCCAGGCATTGGATAAAGATATGGTGATAGGTCTATTCATGTACGACCACCTGGACACAAGCAATGCTCATAAGGAAATTGACATAGAATTTTCTAAATGGGGAAAGGAAAAAAATGAAAATTCTCAATATGTAATTCAACCATACGAAGATCAACCACACAGATTTCAGACTGATCTGAATCTCCCTTCAAAGCATATAATTGAAGTTCGTAAACGCAAATTTAGCTTTTCATCCTATTATACCGGTGATACTCTTCCTGACAGTTTACGAAAAGCAATCCAAAAATGGACCTATAAACCTGAAAGTGTTTATCGCACCGGTGACGAAAAGGTAAGCATCAATACTTGGCTGTATAAAGCTACAGAAACTGCAAGCTTAAAAACAGTAGAGGTTGTTATTTCAAGTTTTGAATTCATCCCATTTAAGTTCGAAAAACACAAACCTGCAATCCCAAAGATTCGAATCTTCAAGAAATCAAAGGACAAGTCCTGATTGCAGGACTGTAATTTTTATTGTCTAACACTTTGACCGTAGCCTTCTTCCTGATTAAAAACATATATTTATAATCTACAGACTCGAATTCAACATCTTGAAAATTATAGTTCTGAGTCTTTTTTAACATTGTTTCCCGATACGACCCGCACCTGCAGAAATCCTATATCTTTGACATCAAATTAATGACCTCATGAGTGATATTGAATTTAATAAGAATGAAGATACCATGCGTCAGCTGGTTGATAGGCTTAAACACAAGCAAAAAATTGTCTCTGCAGGTGGTGGTGAAAAAAATTCTAAAAAACAACACGATCAAGGTAAAATGCTTGCCAGAGAAAGAGTGCAATATCTTATTGATAAAAAATCTCCATTTATAGAAATTGGTGAGTTCGCAGCGGAAGGAATGTATGGTGAATATGGCGGTTGTCCGGCCGCAGGAGTTGTCGTTGGTATTGGATATGTTTCAGGTCGGCAGTGTGTGATCGTAGCAAATGATGCAACTGTTAAAGCCGGAGCATGGTTTCCCATGAGTGGAAAGAAAAACCTGCGAGCTCAGGAAATTGCACTTGAAAATAGATTGCCAATTATTTACCTCGTAGATAGTGCAGGAGTATTTCTTCCTATGCAAGATGAGATATTTCCCGACAAAGAACACTTCGGAAGAATTTTTCGAAACAACGCGATCATGTCTTCGATGGGAATCATCCAGGTAGCAGCCATCATGGGAAGTTGCGTTGCCGGAGGTGCGTATCTTCCAATCATGAGCGATGAGGCGATGATAGTAGATAAAACCGGAAGTATCTTTCTGGCAGGATCGTACCTGGTGAAAGCTGCCATAGGTGAAGATATCGACAATGAAACTTTAGGCGGAGCGACCACGCAATGTGAGATCTCCGGTGTCACTGATAATAAATTCGAAAACGATAAAGCAGCTCTGGATCATATTAAAAATATTTTCAGTAAGCTTGGCGAATTTGAAAAGGCAGGATTTAACAGAGCGAAACCCGCTGCACCTGTTAAAAATCCAAAAGATATATACGGCATAATACCTACTGATGCAGGAAAACAATATGATATGCATGAGGTGATTTACCGACTCGTCGACAAAGGTGAATTCGAAGAGTACAAAGATAAATTCGGGCAAAGTATAATTTGCGGTACCGCAAGAATCGATGGATGGGCTGTCGGTATTGTTGCAAATCAGAGAAAGGTAGTAAAGACGAAAAAAGGTGAGATGCGTTTTGGAGGTGTCATCTATTCTGATTCAGCTGACAAGGCTTCACGTTTTATAATGAACTGTAATCAGAGAAGAATCCCTCTTGTCTTTCTTCAGGATGTTACCGGGTTTATGGTAGGTTCCAGAAGTGAGCATGGTGGAATTATCAAAGATGGTGCTAAGATGGTAAATGCGATGAGTAATTCAATAGTTCCTAAGTTTACTATTGTGATCGGAAATTCATACGGTGCAGGTAATTATGCTATGTGCGGAAAAGCATACGACCCAAGACTGATCGTTGCCTGGCCTTCAGCACAAATCGGGGTAATGGGTGGTGCACAGGCCGCAAAGACACTTTTACAAATTCAAGTCAGTGCCCTCAAAGCAAATGGTAAGGTGATAACACCGGAAGATGAAGAAGCATTGTTGACAAAGATCACTGAAAGCTATAATGAACAGATTAATCCATACTATGCGGCTGCCCGGCTGTGGGTTGATGCAATAATTGACCCACTTGATACCAGAAAATGGATTTCAATGGGTATAGAAGCTGCAGATCATGCTCCAATTACAAAAGCTTATAATGTTGGTATAATTCAAACTTGAAAATTCACTTGTCTGATCATATTTAAATATAAAAACAATTCACATGGCACTTATTGATAAAATAAATCTTGTAAAAGAATTTCATGAAGTATTCAAGCTGGAATATCATGAAAGTCCTCAGGCGGAAATATCAGAACGTATTGTTGATCTTCGCCACCGTTTGATGGCTGAAGAAAATGATGAATACCTGGAAGCCTGCAAGCAGGGAGACATTAGCTTAATAGCGGATGCATTAGGTGATAAAATGTATATTTTATTTGGTACCATCATTGCTCATGGATTACAACATAAGATCGAAGAAGTTTTTGATGAAATTCACCGAAGCAATATGAGTAAGTTGGATAAAAATAAACAACCTATTTATCGCGAAGACGGGAAAATTCTAAAAAGTGAATTATATTTTCTACCTGATATAAAACAGGTATTGGAGAAATGATATTATTTACGAATGCCCGTATCACGGTTAACAATTTGATCAAATCATGAAAAGTGCTTTGATAGAACATCCATTTTTTCATCCTTTGAAGGTCTCCATTAAACTGTAAGTATTCTCTGGTAAATTTTCAATTTACCCTGATAAATTTTAACTTTTTGAGCTTGTCAATCAAATCACGGGCTATAACTCTGTAAGATTTTTTCACTATTTGATAAACGAAGATCCCTAAAATGACTATACACATTTTAGGCATTGGCACTCAACCCTTGCCCTTCTTATCTTATGAGACTATGAAAAATTCCTTGAGGGTAAAGCAAAAAGTAGATTTTCGATTTATCATCGGGTCTATGTTTGTATTAAGTGTAGTATTTGGCATATTTTCCGTCGTATTACAAATGGGTCCGGTAGAAGACGCAAGTGCAAGTGCCGGCAATGAAAGCATTTCAAAAGGGTCATTCATTATTAACTTAGGAGTCAGTCCACAATCAAATTCCAATGCTTTAAAACCGTATGGGATGTTGTATGATCTCATTCATAACTATGATGTCGCGGTAAAATGGATCATCAACACATCTAAGTCGAAAGATGGAACAGACTTTACATACAATTCGGTAAATTATAAGACCGGCGCATTTATAATTCCCGTAGAATTCATCAACAGCACCATCTCCGGAAGAATAAGTTATTGGGAATCTCAGGGAATTGTCGGCACATACACTACTACGGATATTACTGTTCCGGTTTATACAACGCTCACTGCATTTCCTTTGGTGATGATCGATTCACTTTCATCAAATCAGGATATCATTGAAACATACTATCAAAACGCAGCAATACCATCTTCAGCATATTCTATAGGTACACCTGCAGGTCTTTCACAATGTTATGATGTTTGGACTAACCCGCACGGAGATCCTACCTGGGCTACCCATTATTATCTTTACGATTTCGTCACAATACAAAAATCCTGGATCTGGGCAGAATGTCATTCTGTGAGTATGATGGAATACTGTCAAGGCAGTGGAAAGCAGTTAAACTTTCTAACATCGTCCGGACTCAAATGCTATGGCTCCAACAAATGTGGGAGCAATCCGGAGAGTCATGCAAAACCGGCCAGCTCGCCCTTCACCTACTTCCATCCTACCGAACCTGTAATGCAGTTTCTGGGTAATGCACACGGTGCTTCATCCGGTGGCTCTGAACAATGGTTTCAACCGCTTTCTGCCGGACAGTGGAATTCGAATACACGAAGAGGTATAACTACCGGAACAGGAAGTTCTCCAAAAGAAGGAACAGTATTGGTATACGGACCGGCTTTTAATGATCTCTCAAACGGTTGGGTGATGTATCAGGGAGGGCACGATCTTAACTCGGGTGGAACTGCTTCAGAAAGAATAGCCTCTCAAAGGGCATACTTTAACTTCATACTTCTTGCGGGTACCACAAAAAAAATATCTGTCACTGCCACCCTACCATCAAATCTGAATGTCGGACAAAGTGGAACGGTAAGTTCGAATGCTACTTCAGGAACACCGCCGTATACGTATCAATGGACCAGTTCACTTGGTGGTAATTTTTTAAATTCAAGCGATTCAAATACTACATATACTGCCCCGGTTGTAACCAACGACACACTGGATATAGTTAAAATAAAAGTGACGGATCAATGTGGACGAGTGAACTTTTACTATCAGACAATTAATATTAATTCCAGTCCTTTGCCGGTCGAACTTCTGAGTTTCAATGCTGCAAGAAAAGAAGACGTGGTACTGCTTAACTGGTCAACGGCATCAGAACTTAACAATGATTACTTTAGTATTGAGCGTTCCCTGAACGGCGAGTCATGGTCACTTATCGGAAAAGTCAAAGGACAGGGTAACTCCACAATGAAACTGGATTATACATTTCAGGATAGAGAGCCATCAGAAAATACTACATACTACAGGCTATCCCAAACCGACTATGATGGAAAATCTGAAGGATTCAAAACAGTTAAAGTCGGACCATCTGAAATAACAAATCAAAAAGCGAATCTATTAAGGATCAGCCCTAATCCATTTGCCGAATCATTCAATTTTGAAATAAGTTCAAACACAAATGAAAGCGCCGAGCTAAGTCTATTCAGCAGCGATGGATCTTTGATTCTCAGAAAAACTTACTCCATTCGTAAAGGTAATAATCGTCTGATCTATTCAGACAATATGTCAATAGAGGATGGCGTTTACTATATGGCTCTCAAGACCCAAAGTGGTAAACTACTTTCCACAAAAATTATCAAGCGACAAAGCTAAACCAGGCATTCCTACAGAATCGCGCAAGCACGATCCATGGTCGTGCTTTTTTTGTGCTTAATAATCACGGATTGCATAGCCAAAACAAGATCAAAATTACCTACCTTTGCGGCTTCAATTCTGTATATTCAATAGCATATGTGATCAAGATCACCTTTCCCGATAAAAATGTGCGGGAATACCCAAAAGGCACGACAGCCCTTGAAATAGCAAAAAGCATAAGTGAAGGCTTAGCCCGAAATGTGTACGCTGCAAAAGTCAATGGTCAGGTGTGGGATTCTACAAGAGCCATCGAAGAAGATAGTTCATTACAATTACTAACCTGGGATGATAGTGAAGGAAAATCTACCATGTGGCACTCCTCTGCCCACCTGATGGCAGAAGCTCTGGAAAGCTTATATCCGGGTGTAAAATTTGGTATCGGACCTCCGGTTGACAATGGATTCTATTATGATATTGATCTTGGAGGTCAAAGCATTTCTTCAGATGATTTTAAAAAGATTGAAGACAAAATGCTCGAATTGGCAAAGCAGTCCAATACTTATGTTAGGAAAGAAGTAAGCAAAGCTGATGCTATTAAATTCTTCACCGAAAAAGGCGACGAATATAAACTTGATCTCATAAATGAACTCGAAGATGGAACAATAACATTTTATCAGCAGGGAAATTTCACAGACCTGTGCCGGGGACCACACCTTCCAAATACCAGCCTGATAAAAGCTGTTAAGCTTACAAACATTGCAGGTGCCTACTGGAGGGGCGATGAAAAAAACAAGCAACTCACCCGTGTCTATGGTATCACTTTTCCAAAGAAAAGCTTGCTCGATGAGTACATGGTCATGCTGGAGGAAGCAAAAAAACGTGACCACAGGAAGATTGGTAAAGAGATGGAAATTTTCACCTTCGATGATGATGTTGGTCCTGGGCTTGCCTTATGGCTGCCAAACGGAGGCGTTATGATAGAGCAATTAGAAAAGCTTGCGAAAGACACAGAACGCAAAGGTGGGTATCAAAGGGTAAGAACGCCACACATCGCTAAAGAGTCAATGTATTTGACAAGCGGGCATCTTCCTTATTACGAGGACAGCATGTATCCCCCAATGATACTTGAGGGTGAAAAATATTATTTGAAGGCGATGAACTGTCCTCATCACCATAAAATTTACAAAGAACTTAACCCAAGTTACAAAGACCTGCCGATACGTCTTGCAGAATATGGCACATGCTATCGCTATGAGCAAAGTGGAGAACTTTTTGGTTTGATGCGTGTCCGATCTCTGCAGATGAATGATGCGCACATCTATTGCACAAAAGAACAGTTTGCCGATGAGTTCAGAGCCGTGAATGAAATGTATCTGAAGTATTTCAAAATATTCAATATTGATAAATACGTGATGAGATTTTCGACACATGCACCGACGAAACTGGGAAAGAAATATGTAGACGAACCCGAGTTATGGCTTGAAACAGAAGATATGGTTCGTAATGTTCTTATCGAATCAAAGATTCCTTATGTGGAAGTACCAGATGAAGGTGCTTTCTATGGTCCAAAAATTGATGTTCAGGTTTGGAGTGCAATTGGCAGGGAGTTTACTCTTGCAACGAATCAGGTAGATTTTGCCGTCCCTGCTCGTTTTGGTCTTACTTACAGGAATTCACAAAACCAATTGGAGACACCGATTTGTATTCATAGGGCGCCTTTGGGAACACATGAGCGATTCATTGGCTTCCTAATCGAGCATTTTGCAGGAAATTTCCCTATTTGGCTGGCTCCCAATCAAGTAAGCATACTCCCAATAAGTGAAAAATTCAACGATTACGCTAAAAAAGTTTTACAATCACTAATAAATTCCGATATTCGCGGACTTGTTGACTTACGTGACGAGAAGATAGGCAAGAAAATCAGAGATGCTGAGATCAAAAAGGTCCCTTACATGCTGATTATCGGGGAGAAAGAAAGCAATGAATCCAAGGTTTCTGTCCGTAAACACGGCGAAGGCGACTTGGGCTCTTTTACTCTTCCTGAATTTGCAAAGATTGTTGGAGATGAAATATATAATGCACTCAACCTAAAGTAATACTTAAACAATTATAAAAACACAGAATCACGCTTAAAAAGGAGGATCAAATAGCCACTCAAAGTAATAACCGACCACCAAGACCGATATTCAGCAGGTCACCCTTTCAGAGGGGTCGTGGTCCACTCAAAAGGGAAGCCGAACATCGTATAAATGAACTCATTCGAGCTACAGAAGTTCGATTAGTTGGCGACAATATCACTAGCGATGTCTATTCAAGGGAAGATGCCTTGAAGAT
>Ga0116142_10001366_pt1 | contig 29312 bp, 20 predicted proteins | sample AD_UKC033_MetaG_FD_89785 | JGI IMG/M metagenome (GOLD analysis project Ga0116142, IMG submission 89785) | Active sludge microbial communities of municipal wastewater-treating anaerobic digesters from USA - AD_UKC033_MetaG | ecosystem: Engineered > Bioreactor > Anaerobic > Digestate | place: USA... | reverse complement strand
TTGTTCTGTTGTTGTCAGTTACATTGTTGTTTGTTCTGTTGTTGTCAGTTACATTGTTGTTTGTTCTGTTGTTGTCAGTTACATTGTTGTTCGTTCTGTTGTTATCAGTTACATTGTTGTTTGTCGTATTGTTGTTTGTGTCATTGTTGATATTTTCAGCAATAACGTCATTACTTGTTATTTCAGTTTCTGTTATTCCATAATATGTTAATACCATAGGGTTTTTATCATCATTTTTAACAGAAAGATCATTTGCCGCGTTTATATGACTTAATCCTGTTTTTAATAATCCTGTTGCTTTGTATAATTTATCAGTCAGGGATTGTTCGGGAGTTTTGCCGTTAAATTTAATAATGACATCAAATAATGCTAAAGATTGAGCTATATCATATTCTCCCACATTGTTTAAACTGTCGCTTAAAGGACGAATTTTATTGTCTGTTGGGAGGGCATTCGAATTATAGTAAGCTTCTGCAATATCTCTTTTGGTCAATAAGTATTCTTTACTTAATGAAGCATATTGTTTTAGCTGCTTTAAGTAGTTTTGCTGAGCTTTTTTAAGTTTTTTCTGAAGTTTTTTGTATTCTTCTAAAGATTCGGAATACTCCATTGATTTAGTAATCTCTTTTATAAGTTTTTCATTTATTTTGATGTTTGAACTTAATGTAGATAATTTGTTTTCGGTACCGGCAAGAAAGGATATGGTTGATTTGTCATAATTATAATCAAATCTGTAATTATCAGGAATTTCTACCAATTGTTTATTCGAATTATTTTCAGGATTAACGTCTCTATTAGCTATATTGCGAGAATCGTGATTTGAGTTTAAATTGTTATCTGCATTATTGTTATCTGCATTATTGTTATCTGCATTATTGTTACTTACAATATTGTTATTTGTATTATTGTTATTTGTATTATTGTTATTTGTATTATTTTCAGCAACTTGAGTGTGCTTGTTAACAAATCTCATATTTTTATCAGATATTTCTGATAGCGAATTTATTTTTTCGTTATTTATATTTAAACTTATACCTGAAGTAAGAACCTCGTTTTGTTTTTTAATAATACTTTCGCCTGAAATCATTACTTCTTCAAGCATATAGAAGTCTTTGCTGTCAACAATTTTATTAACACGATCATTAAAATTAACAATATCACGTTGCATATCATCAAAGCTCTTGTCGGGGAATTCTTCTTCAATTTTAAAGTAATTTTCTATAATTATTTCTTTTTGAGCATTTACGATTTCATTATTTAGAGAAAGTATCTTATTATCCAGTTCATCATTTAGAACTTTTATCTCATTAATTATTATGGACTGTCTTTGCGGAGTTGCCGATTCATATTCTATGCTCAATGCTTCTGTTTTGTTTTTAATAGCATCAGCCTCTTCGATTAGAGTAGCAATTATTTCAGGATTTATTCCGGTATTATTTTCTGCAACTACATTATACAACATTCTTTTTTCTATTGATGTCACCAGATTAACAAAATTGTTAGATTCATCAGGGTTTATTAAATCTTTAGATTGCTGGTATAATCTGTCGTTTTGAAGAAATGAAAATATATAGGCGTAATACATGTTTGCTAATTCTATTTGCTGGTAAGCTTCTGCATATCTTTCGAGTTTAATTTTTTCGCTTTGTGATGTTTCTGCCTGTATTTTTAGTTTGTCTGAATTCTGTTTCAATGAATTTGCTTTATCAGAATATTCCGATGTTTTATCATTATACAAATTATATTTTCTGATTATCTTTTCATAAGTTTCAAAATCAGAATACATTTTATCAATGCTGGTAATAAAATATTGTAAAGACTGTTTTAAGCCGGAATCAATTATTTCGTTAGCCTGAACAATTATATCATTCTTTTTTATATCATTTTTCGTTTTATCTGCATCTGCAAACAATCTTTGTGCATTTTGAAGTTGAGCAGTAATATTTTTTATGGTAGTGTTAGTTTTAGAATTAAAAAGTAATTGCTGATTAAGTTCGGCTATTATATCTGAAATCTTTGGTTCGGGTTTGTCTTGTTTTTGGAGCATCTTTATTTCAGATATATTTTCAACAATTTTTGAGTCAATATCCGATTTTAATATTTCTAAATATTTAATACCCGGCGAATTTCCCGTTTTGTCAAGTGTTCGAAGGTCTGCAATTTCGGTTTCAAGGTCTTTAGAATCTGTGATTAACTTATCTGTTTCTGTGATTTTTTGTCTTACTTCAGGTCTAACAGTAGTCTGTTTCAAATCGTTATAATCTGAAATAATTGTCTCCAGATTTGTTATTGGAACAGCAGTAATTGAAGAATTTATTACTGTTTCATTGTTTTTTATTTCTGATTGAAGAGTATTTATTTCGGCTATGATTTTGTTTTTGTCGGATGTATTAGTCGTTGCATCAAACTCTCGTTCTTTTTGCTTTACAATTTTTGTCAGCGAATCATTTTTTGCGATTAATGTTCCGGTATATATGGTTTTTTCTGAAGCCACAGCACTAAATTTATTCTGATATATTTCTGTATCAACGAAAACATTAACATGTTCCATATTGGCAATATCGGTTGTGCCATACAAAATCTCATCTAAACTTGTGGCAGGAGTATAAAGAGACATATCTGCATTGATTTTATCTTGTACAGATGCTAGTTCCTTTAATGAATTCTGATTGACAGATATCTTTAATAATTCAATTTCATTATTTAAACTACCAATGTTTAAATCAGGATTATAAAAAAGACCATCTTCAACTTTTGTGCGGGATTCGTCTATTATAGCTATTTTTCTTTCAATTCCCTTGATTTCATAATTGATAAATTCTATTTGTATGTCATTATCTTTTATTTTAGCTATAAGGTCTATTTTTTCGTTTTCATATGTTTTAACATCATAAATATATTTTTCTCTTAAATCAAAATCTTTTTCATTTTTAGCTAAATCCAGCTTTACAGTAATTCTTTCGTTAAGTTCGGTAAGTTTTTCTTGTAATGGGATGTTACTTTCTTTGTATGGTTTTAATTTTTCGAGTTTTTGTTCCTTGTCTTTTTCTAGGTTAGTCAAATATGTATTATAAGGGAATTCGATTTTTAAGTTGTTTATTTCGTTATCAATCTTCTTTACATTGTCAAGTAAACTTTTTTCATTACGTGGAGTGTTATCTAATACTCTGACTTCTTTGCGGTAATAAATTATGAGTCCATTTAATTGATTAGAAGCATCAGAAAAAGCTTTAGAAATATCATAAAGTTCAGCAGCTTCGAGTGATTTTTCATTTGCTAAATTAGTAAGGCTGTCTCTTAGTTGTACAGTTTTTAAATCTGTTTTATTTTTAATTTGATTTATTTGTTTGTTTAGTTCTTTGACTTCACCCAGTCTTATTTCAGACAATTTGAAAGCAGATGCTGCATACTCAAGGTATTCAGCAGATTTTGATTCCATGTCATCGAGTTTAGATATAGAATTTTGAATCAAAACATCAGCATCTGTTTTAACTGTATCTTTAGGTTTGATATTGTTATCAGCAACCTGTAAAGTGTCAAACATTGTGCTTGCTCTAATTTCCTGTCTTTTAGTAAGCTCTGTCATTGCCAGTGGGTTTACCTCAAGGTTAGAGTGCCTGTATATATCAGACATGGTTTCAAGTTTTCTCTTTTGAGGATCAGCTTCAGTTAAAATCCAATAAACAGATATTTTGTCTGCAGTCGTTTCACGTGTAGAAGAGAAAAATGCAGTTTCATTATATCTGTCAACGGCATACATGATATCATCAAAAGGTGTGTTTATAGGAAAATCCAAATTTTCGGGTTCTGACCAAAAATTATGTTTTGTATCCCATTCTGTTTTAAAAATATCATAACCTCCCATGCTATTATGCCCTTTAGACGAAAAATAAAGCGTTACACCGTCTTCGCTTAAAAAAGGAAAGGCTTCATCATATTTGGAGTTAATAGCATTAGGTAGTTTTTGAGGTGTGGTCCACTTGTCATTTTCTTTTCTTGACATGTAAATATCTAAACTGTTTTTTCTACTGTCACCATAACTACTGTAAAATAGTACATCATGAATCTCCGAAATGTACATTAATTCTGTTTCATCATTTTTCTTGTCAGCTTTTCCCTTAAATTGGTCAGTTTTAACAATTATACTTCCACCAAAATCATTCAAATTATATGAATAGTGAAAATTTGTTCGATTGACTTTTTTATTGCTTAAAACATTAAGATTATATGCGTATTTAACTAGTTCGATTCCGTGATTTGCCATAGTAATGTATTGTTCTACTTCAAAATTCACAATATCTTTATTTCTTGCGCTTAATTTGTAAGTTTCGTAATACCTCAATGCTTTTTCAAAATCATATAAATAATGATAGCCTAATCCAATATAAAATGTTGCAGGATTTATTCCTTTTCCCTCTGCATATTCCAAATAATCAATTCCGGATTTTATATTGTTATTTAATTTTACCAAGCAAGCTCCATAATAATAATTAAAAACGGCCTCTCTCGGATATAAACTTAATAATTGAGAAAACCCTTGATAAGACTCTGTATATTCTTCATAGAAAAACTGTTCTTTACAGGTTTCATATAAGATTTGCTCATTCTCATTTAAATCTACAGAAAGCTTAAACTGAGCAAACATTTGAAATGACAAACCCTGCAGCAGTAATAGGAGAAAAACTATATTTTTATATTTATTTATCAATAATCTGAAAATGAATACTTTAAACTTACTAAATTAACAAAAATAAATAATCCCACAAAATCTGTACCTCTATATTTATAATATATTTAACTTATAAATGTTAATAATACTTGTTTTTTGTTATATAAGATGAAAAATTATACGTAATTTAATAAATATTGATATGTTTTTTCTATATTTATAACGAAAAATGTTTTTATTTATTTGCTAAAATATTGTAATATAGCAAGTTATAAATAATTTTGTTTTACGGCATTTTTTTTGAAATAGTAAAAAGGTTTAAAAATTTGTTTATGAAAACTTTAACTTTACTCTTATCCTTAGTGATTATAAGCACTAGTCTTGTAGCACAAGTCGAAAAACCCCATAAACCGATGTCGGGATTGTCTTATAAAATATATTGTAATCGTTTAGAGAAACCTAAAAAAGAAAAGCGAAGGATGAAGAAGGGGATTAGAATGATGAAATTCAAATATATTTCATCAAATCAACTTTATAAAGCAGCAAAAATTTTCACAGATGATCAAATGAGATTGCTTTATGTTAAAGATGTTTATCCTAAGGTTTCAGATAAATCAAATGCGATAATAATTTGTGATGCATTTGATAATTTTTCGCATTCTCAGATTATGTGGGATTATATCAAGGAACAGAATCCACTATATGGAGTTCCAATTCCTGATATGGAAAGTTATACAGACTATCTCGACCTGAAAGATAGAAAGAAAGACAGGCAAAAGGATGATTTAGTAAAAAATGATAATGATAAAGTTAAAAATGACAATATTGAAGATAAACCTATAGATAAAGATCAGAATGTTGATTCTGAAATAATTAAAAAAGAGGTTGAAAAAAACGATATTGATAAAGATAGCAAAATTATTGAAGAAACTGTTGAGAAACCTGAGACAGTTAAAATAAGTTTTCCCGATCCTTTAAATTACAAGGGCAATAAAGGTTGTGATGGCTATTTGAGTGATAAGCAATTTTTAGCATTTGCTAATAGTTTGGCTCAATTTGAAAGTGATGAAGACAAAGCTAAAATTTGTATGGAATACGTTTATACATATTGTTTCAATACTGCCCAGGTAATGAAACTGGCAATGCTGATGGAGGGTGAGAATTATAGATATGTTTTTTTTAAAACCGCTTACGAAAAGGTATATGATAGGGATAACTTTCTTTATGTAAAGCAGTTGCTTACAAGTTCAAAGTTGATTAATGGAATAAATGAAATTTACGTTGTTCCAGGAGTAGAAAAACCTTATGCTACCGGAACTGAAGAATCGATCAATAAATGTTTAGTTAGCGATTCAGATTATGAAAAAGTGAAAACTGAAATAAGAAAAGAAAGCTTTTCCACAACTCGTTCTGAATCAGCAAAAGTTTTTATCAAACAATATGAATGTTTTACCGCAAAACAGATTTATGGTCTTTTGCCCCTATTTTCATTAGAAGCTGATAAACTTGAAATAGCAAAATATTCATATAGATATTGTATTGATAGAAATAACTATTCTGTTGTTAGAGACTTCTTTACATCAGCAGATAGTAAAAATGAGGTGTCGGAATACATTAAAAACTATAGTGATTAAATGATTAATAAAAAAAACGAAAATTTATTGATTTTCGTTTTTTTTGTAAAACATAATCTATGATTATTGCATAACTATCGGATAATTGACGCCTAAAATTGTTACAACTGCATTTTCATCACATTCGTCATTACCGTAATCAATTGTAATAGTTTCGAGGCCTTCGATATCAACATCAAGAACGCCACCACGTATCCAATGGCAACATACCATAATATCAAGTCTGGTTTGAACGGTTAATAAGTACGAAATGCTGTCAGAACTAATTCCGTTCTGCGTGCCTGTAATGTGATAATTGTCGTCGCAAATTTCTAAGACCGTGGCTTCACCGCCAACCCATTCTCTGCTAGTGTTTTCTTCATAATGGATAACTTTATTTTCAGGAGTGGTAACAACACCATCATTTATTTCAACGGTATACACTAAATGATTTTCACCGTTTCTGCCTGTATTCGTTACTATTTGTGTGCCTTCGACTTTGTGATTGTTTTGATAATAATTGTCGAAAGTAATAGTTATAACTGTACCTTCATCGCGATAGAAACCAGTGGTTTCAAAATTAATAGTTCCTTTACGATAATGCCCATCCTGGCAAAGATAATTTGTTGTGCCGTAATTAACGGTAACAGTTTTTGGCCATGTTACTGCGTCAAACGGAGTAATGGTAATAATTGGATATCCATCTTTGGTATTTCCTGATTTTCCTTCAATCTGATCATCAGTATATTTTGCGGCATCATCTGTTTCGCTAAAAGCGTCAGAATATAACTTATTGACTGCTGAATACTCAGCCAAAGCATTTAATGTTTCCTGAGTTGTCGGAGGATCTTCAGTTTCCTGTGGTTCTTTACACGAAAATGTAAACATTGCCAATAAAGCAATGAGTAATAAGATTAAATTCCTTGTCATAGTTTTCATTTTATAGTTTAAACAAAAATACAAAAAATCTTTTTACAAAGAAACAGTTTATATACAGAATTATTAATTTCACTCTGTTAAAACCGAATAAATCAAATTGAAAATCTTTTAATGTTTTAAAGGTTATTTATTATTTTGTTTTTGATATTGTTTGAATTTGTAGGCAATTATCGAAATCAAATCATATTCTGTAAGCTTCAATAAAAAATCTGAGGAAAAGTCGCACCAATTTAAAAATACATTACATTCTTCTTGATTTAAACCTGTAATTTTCATAACCAATGCTGTACTGATTTTACTATCAATAATTGAATTTAAATAATCTTTTTGTTGTAATTCGAGCAGTTTCTGTTTTTCTTTACCCTCTTTAGAAAACATATCATATAAAGCCGTAATAGGGCTGAATACAATTCCTAATCCTGAAGCCGGAGTGCTCGATCGTGTATAATAATCAATATCAGCTGGCCTGAGTGGAAAATTGGCAATAGCATAAGTGTATTCATTGTCAGGCAATTTCATATTGGTGATCTCGTATTCCAATTGTTTGTACCTTTTTAAAGCAATTATTTCAACCGATTTAAGCTCATAGATTTTTGTGTTTAAAAATACGACTAGAGGCTTCGAGTTTTCAGCATCTTCTTCACTTACCACAACATATTTTTTATCAAAACCCAAACTTGAAAAAACGATAGTATCACTGATATTTGCTGTCAAAAAGAAGTAACCTGAAGTATCAGTAATAGTTCCATATCTAGTTTTTTTTACATAAACATTAACATAAGGTAAGGCTAGTCCGTTACTTTCTTCAAAAACGTAACCTGCAATAATAACTCTATCAGCAATTCTTAAGAATTGCGCTTCAACAACCTCCGGAATAACAAAGGTAAATATTGTCAGACAAAGTATAACTATTTTTTTCAAGATATTTCCATAAATCTAAATAACGAAAATACAATTAAATTATTACAGAAAAATGTAAACTAGTAAAATATCTTTTATTGACATATGTATATTTGTGTGATAAATTATGTTAATAATTTATTAATAGCAAAATAACTGCAGAAGTCATAGATGAATTATCAATAAATGAATTTCTTTCAAAATCAAAATATCTCAAATTATCATTTGTCTTTTTGTTTATAAATGTTGAGATTAAACTAGATTTAAGTACTTCGGAAATATTATTGTACCCATAAAGCTTGAAGCCTGAAATTAAAAAATAGAAATATTCGATGTTATATTTTTCCGATTTAAAAAGATTATAATAATATCCCGAATTGATCATTTCTTCTGTTTTTTTTGCATATTCCGCAGCAATTTCCATAGAAGCTAATCCCGACCATAAACAATAACCCACAGCATTTCCGCTTAAAATTATTGTGTCAGAAATTATACTATAATCGCAATATTGTTTCAAGGTATTATTATAAAAATACTTATTAAAGTTATCCAAAATGTTTTCTATTTGATTTTGATACATTTTTGCTTTAACAGTATCACCAAGAACCCTAGACATTTTTTCAAGACAATATTTTTCGGTGTATAATAAAGCATTTAATTCTACAGACTCAACTCCCTTAGAATTTTCACACCACAAATTATTGTTTTTATTACAGTATTTATACCAATAGTTATGATATGATTCAATCTTTGGAAAGGCCTGAGCTAAAAATTCGAAATCTTGTGAGACAGAATAAATATTCCAGCAAGTCCATGCTGCCATGGGATTTTGATTAATCGGAGAACTTATTTCATTATCGGGATTAAAGCTTAAAAATCTATTAATTGAACTGTCGGGATTTATTGATACTAAAACAGCAGCCAATTGATGCATAGCCAGTCTGGTATCAAATTTTATTAGTGAAGATGCTATTAACCACGATTCATCAACATCTGAAATAGAATTTTCTATCCCACATCCTCTGTAGAAAAAATAATTTGAATATCCGGGAAGGGGGCTTTTTAGGTTATTATATAGTGTTTGGATGCTTTTAAAACTTAAATCTCTATATCCGGTATCATTTGAGCTTATGGCATTAAATATTGCTTCCCAGTAATTGGTATTATTTTTCAGATAATTATCAGGATTTTCAAGAGCGTCAGAAGCTACCATTACATCTTGTTTTGAATCACCTTTGAAATATTGTGAAATAGTAGCAATAAATTTTAGGGTGTCGTCGGGATTTATTTTCTGAAGATCTTTATAAGAAATTTCATAATCAGTTTCGGTGTACATAATTTCCAAATCCTTGTCAATTCTAAACCTTATCAGCCAGAAGATATCTTCTTTATTGTCTATTTTAAACATCCATCCATCCGCAAAATTTTCTGCCTTTCCAAGTTCTGCAAATGCACTACCTTTAAGCCTCATTGAAACGGATTGTTCTTTATTTGAAGTGTTTATAATTAGTGCCTGATATAAACATGTCCGATTTGAAATGGAACTCAGTTTTAGTTCAACTTTAATATTAGGGAAAATATATTTTTGATATAACATTCCCGGCAATTGAGAAATTTCATATTCTTCTGCTTCGGATAGAGGCATAACCCCTTTGCCTGCAATCCCGAAATCAAATTCGATTAAAGATTTTGATATCCACTTTTGGGTTTTAAGACAATAAGGTCCTCCAAATTTGCCATAATTATTTTTGTTTAAAGAATCCGGGATGGTAAACCCAAACCATGATCCGCGAGAAGTATAAAATTCTGATTCATCAAAAGGTGAAGCAGGGAAATAATTGCAGTTAATATTATTTTTATAATTATTTATTTCTGTTTGAGAATAAATGCTTCCTGCAATAACCAATAGAAGACAATGGAATATTATTCTTTGCATAACTTAATAATGTTTTAAAAACTTCGATAAAGATACGTATTTTTGTGTTGTAATAAAAACAATGCCATAATATGTCAATTTTGATTGAAGTTTGTTGTGATAATATTAAATCTATAATAAATATTGAGGAATCATTTGCAGCTAGAGTTGAATTATGTGCAGGATTGCAACTTGGTGGATTGACTCCAAATTATGGATTGGTTATAAAAGCATTAGAAAAAAGTTCAAAAAAGATTAATGTCTTGATCCGACCTCGCCCCGGAAATTTTGTCTATAGTGATGAGGAATTTGATATTATGTGTAGAGATGTTTTATTTTTTAAGTCAATGGGTATAAATGGTATAGTTTCAGGAATTCTTAACGAAAACAGAGAAGTTGACACAAAGAGAATTTCAGAGTTAGTGAATCTTGCTATACCTATGGACTTTACCTTTCATCGTGCTTTTGATTTTTGTGACGATTTAAATAAAGCGACTGAAAATATAATCAGTTGTGGTGCGAAAAGAATTTTAAGTTCCGGAGGAATGAGTTGTGTTGATGATGGAATAAGTAATTTGATGAACTTACATTTAAAATTCGGTAATGAAATTATCATAATGCCCGGTGGAGGTCTTAATAAACATAATGCAAAATTTCTTGCTAAGGTTGGAATAAAAGAATATCATTTATCTGCAACCGTCTTTGAAGCAGATGAAAAAAGTAATACTAAAAAATATGTTGAAGGTTTTGGGTATTATGTTAAAGACGATTTGTGCGGATATAAATATTCTGATAAAATTATAGTAAATGATTTATTTGTTACTATTAATGTTAAAGATGGCAGCTAATGAGAAATATTGTTTTCAATAATTGTTAAATAGTAAAATATAAAATATCAATGAAAGGCAAGAACATAATAATAACAGGAGCTTCTTCAGGAATTGGGGCTGAATTAGTAAAAATATTATCATCTGATAATAAGATATTTGCAGTTTCACGTAACATCTCAAATATTAGCGAGACTCCAAACATAAAGGCATATTCTTGCGATGTTTCCAAAGCGGAAAATATTGATTTGTTATTCGATGAGGCAGTCAATTTTTTCGATAAAATTGATGTATTCTTTGCAAATGCAGGATTTGCTTACTGCGAAAGAATACAAAAGTCGGATTGGAATCATATTGATGAAATATTTAGTACTAATGTTAAATCGGTATTCTATAGCTTGTGTAAACTAAAAGAAATTAGCGAGGATAAACCTTTCAAATTTGTTATAACAGCGAGTGCTTTTAGTTACATTTCAATGCCCGGATATTCATTGTATTGCTCAACAAAGTTTGCTCTTAAGGGTTTTGCAGATGCCTATAGATATGAATTGGATAAATGTCAAAAATTAATTTTAGTCTATCCCGTAGCAACTTATACAAAGTTCTTTAATGTGGCAGGTTCTGACAAAATGTTGTGGCCAAGACAAAAACCGGAAACTGTTGCAAAGGCAATGATTAAAGGAGTAAGAAAATCTAAAGAAAATATTTATCCGTCTTTCTTATTTCGAATATTGTTGCTAGTAGCCCGAATTTTACCATTGTTTTATATTTATGTTAAATTGGAAGGCAAAAAATTTAGAAAAAATAATAAATTTTCTAATTAGATTAAAATAAAATGGTGATCGTAAATTATTGTTAAACAAATAAATATATTCAATTTAACAGTTTAAGAAATACATAAAATAGATTGGTATAATAAATATTGTATATTTTTTTTGTTGGATTAAAAAATAGTAGTATTTTTACCTGAAATTAAAAAACAAAATTAACGAACTATGAAAAAACTTATTTTATTATCAATTACAGTATTATGTATTACTGGATTGTATGCACAGAATTCGTCATTAAATATTGATTTAAATGGTGGAACACGTTTACTTGGGATGAAAAACGCCAGATCAAATTATGATTGTGCTATGGCTGATTTAAGTGCTAATCTTGGTGTTACTTACATGTTTTGTAATATTACTGACGAAGATTTGTTACATTCAATCGGTGTAAGACTTGATTATGGATTCGATCAGATTACTTCTTTTATCCCTGACACTGAAACAGAAACTAAAACTACACTGATGAGAGGTACAGGACAACTTGTAGTTAATGTTGATGATTTGTTTGGAATGGAATTAGCACCTTTTGGACTTATTGCTCATGGGGGTATTGGTGCATCTTTTATGTCCAATCCAGATGGTAACGCATCACGTGCTGACAGAATGATTCATGTAATTGCAGGTATTAGCCCTCGTTATTGGATTAATGAAACTATTGCTGTAAATATGGATTTTTCTTTTGTTGGATTAGATAGACAAAACTGGGGTGTTGAAATGTTATCTCGTTTTGGAACTCCAACAATCGGTAAATATGTAAATATGAGCCTTGGTGTTACAATTGGACTTATAAAAGCTCCTAGTTCAAGCAAATATTAGAATTCATATTAATAAATATAAAAGCAGTTTATTCGATAAGCTGCTTTTTTTTGTTTTATACCCTATATATTTAGATTAAAAATTTTGAGAATAATTATAATGGTGTATTTTTGTAGACTTGTAAAAAGCAATAAATGAAAGCGATAGAAATGAGCAAAAGCATATTATTAATACTAACAGGATTATTACTAATACTAATCAGTTCCTGTACGTCGGTAAAGAAATTGCGCTATTTACAAACTGAGAGTGACGGGATAGAAACAGAACATATACTTGATTACAACAAAACAGATGGATACAGATTAAATAAGGGGGATAATTTGTATATAGATATAACGACCTCAAATATAGAATTTAAGGAATATATAATATCAAGTAAGAGTGGGACAAGTGTAACTTCGATGAATAATTCGTCATTATATATAATAAGCTATCAGATAGATGCATCAGGATATATACATTTACCATTTTTAGAGCCTGTTGAAGCTTATAATAAGACCTTAGAGGAATTGAAGGAAAAGTTGACCGAGTTATATAAGGTATATGTAACTGATGTTACTGTCAATGTAAAATTGGTAAATTTCAATGTGACAGTATTGGGCGAAGTATCAAGATCAGGACAGTATTTTTCGTCGAGCAATCATTTAAATTTGTATGAAGCACTAGGAATGGCGGGAGATTTGACCTTATATGGCAATCGTAAGCGAGTAAAGGTAATGCGCTTAATGCCGGAGGGTAAGTATAAGATACGAGAATTGGATATAACAAGAGCCACAGTAATAGGAGATGAATTTTTCGAGTTACAACCGAACGATATAGTTTATGTAGAGCCATTAGGGACCAAGCCATTTGGCTTTGGGACATTTCCGACAGGGACAATATTATCTGCAGTAACGACATTGATAGTAATCTTAACATATACGAAAAAGTAGAACAAGGATGGTAGAGCAAGAAGAAAATCAGCAGGAGACGATAAATTGGCGGGCCTATTTACGCAGCATAACAGATATTTGGTATGCGTTTGTGATATGTTTTATAGTATGTGTTTTGCTGGGATATTTATATACAAAGTCCACCCCATTGCAGTTCGAAGCAAGCTCAACACTTTTAATAGAAAAAGATAAGAAAGGCATGTCAGCCGATGATATAATGTCGGGCTTTGGATTGTTTAATGCACAACAAAATATAGAAAATGAAATAGCTGTTTTGTCATCGTATTCGATAGCCGAACGGGCAATAATCAGCACAAACAATTATGTAAAGTATTACAAGAAAGAGCAATTTCGTAAGGAAAACATATATAAGAAATCACCATTTTTGATAGTTATAGATTCACTGACTCCACAATATACGGGGATGTATAAACTAACCTATATAGACAATGATAAGTTAAGGATAAAACGTGAAGACGGCGGAGGTTATTTGTATGATTATTTAAACCATGAGGTAATATCTGAATTTACAGAAGGAGTTGAATTAGATTTGGAGGTAAAATTGAATGAATGGACCAAGTCGAAGAATTTCAGGATCATGGTAGTAAAAAATGAAAGGATATATCAGTCTGCCTTTCCATTGAGTGAAGAGTATTGCTTTAGTATGAATGATTTAAACAGTTTGACAGAGAAATTGATGGAGTCTGTAAAAGCGGAGGCAATACATAAGCAAGCAGATGTAATCTCGATAAAGTTGCGAAGTGATAATGCTGAGGAGGCAGTAGATTTGTTAAATGCACTTACTTCACAATATTTCTTGGATAATTTGGGAGTAAAGAACAAAATGGCAGTACTGACCATAGAATTTATAGATGATCAGTTGGTCAACATATCAGATTCGTTAAAGTCCACAGAGTTTAAACTGGAGTCATTCAGGAAAGATAACAAGATAGTCAACGTAGAGCAACAATCGAGTTCGGTAGTAAAGAGCCTGGAGTATTATGAGACGAAATTGGCTATGGCCCAATTACGCAAGAAGTATTTTGAGTATTTGGTAAAATATATCAATACAGAGAGAGATTATTCGGACATATTAGTGCCATCAGTCATGGATGTTAACGATCCAATGCTGACAAAACTGATAGGAGATTTGATGACAATAAACTCACAAAAGATTAAGATACAGTCAAATAGTACAGCAGACAATCCCTTATTACAGACATTGAACCAGCAGATAGCAGAATTGAAGCGATCCATAACGGAGAGTGTAAACAGTTTGTCATCGTCTTCGGATATAGAGATATCGGAATTACGCAAGCAAATAGCAAATTTTGAATCAGAGATGAACAAGATTCCGGAAAAAGAAAGGTTGCTAATAGGAATAGAGAGGAGTTTTACCATAAACAATGAGATTTATACATATTTGTTGCAAAAGAGAGCAGAAGCCTCAATAGCTCAGGCATCAAATATGCCTGATGGACGTTTAATAGATCAGGCAAGGGTATCAATGACAGAGCAAACAAAGCCGAAAACGAGTATAATATTGTTGATATCAGGCATGTTAGGATTGTTTCTTCCATTTTTATATATACTGATAAAACGCAGTTTATTTGATTATGTTGAAGAGCGAGGCGAGCTGGAAACATTTTTAGATGTGTCAGTACTAGGAACCATACCTCATTCAGATTTGAAATCTAATTTTATCATACGCGATCATCCGAAGTCATTTGTTGCAGAGTCATTCAGGTCAGTTCGAACCAGTTTAAAATTCATGCTTGATTCAGAAAAGACAAGTGTAATATTGGTAAGTTCGTCAATACCCGGAGAGGGTAAGACCTTTAATTCGGTAAACTTAGCACAGGTAATAGCCGCAACGAACAAGAAAACATTAATAATAGGGTTGGACTTACGTAATCCTGGTTTATCGCATCATTTTTATCCAAAAAACACATTGGGTATTAGCACTTATCTTACCGGACAGTCAACCTTGGAAGATTCGATACAGAATACAGAGGATCCAAATCTAGATATTTTCACGTCAGGACCTGTTCCGCCCAATCCTTCGGAGTTGGTCGGTAGTCAGAAGATGAAAGATTTGATAATGCTTTTGCGAGGGATGTACGATTATATAGTGATAGATACTCCCCCAATAAATCTCACCACCGATGCACTACAGGTAATATCGGAGGTAGATGCCTTTGTATTTGTGGTAAGGTATAAATATACCCGCAAGGCATTTTTAGAGCACTTCAAGTCTCAGGATATGAAGAAAAAAATCGTCAATTGTGGTATAGTAATCAATGATGTGAAGATGGCAAGATTTAAGGGTTACGGCTACACCTACGGTTATGGTTACGGCTATGGAGTCGAGGACGATCAGAAGACATTCTGGAGTAAATATATGAAGAAACTTAACGGAAATAAAAAGTAAAAGCAGCAAAAAGCTGCTTTTTTTGTCGGGGTGAGAAGACTCGAACTTCCGGCCTCTACGTCCCGAACGTAGCACGCTACCAACTGCGCCACACCCCGAAAATATTTAAAAAATCAGTAAATTTGCTATAAAATTCTGTGCTACCAATCCCGAATCAGCTATATGGCTGATTCGAGGAGCCTCGATTTTTTAGAAAAAAAATGCCGTTAAATGATTTTTAACACATCAAAGAACCTTACATTAAAAAAGCGAAGTACTGATTTTTTTCAAAAATCGGGCCTGCGCCACACCCCGAAAATATCTGACAAAATTATAAAAAATAATAACGAAGACAAAATAAAAATGTTTATTAGGTATGTTTCCCCTTTTTTATAAGTCCTCGATTGATTATTATTGAAATAACTGAATCTCCTGTTACATTTACCGATGTCCTTATCATATCAAGAGGCCTGTCAACAGCAAAAATTAGTGCAAGTCCTTCAACAGGAATGTGTACTGAAGAGAGAACAATTAACAGCATAATCATCCCTGCACCAGGAACTGCTGCTGATCCGATTGACGCCAGTGTAGCTGTTAATATAATTGTAAGTATTTCAACAAAACTTAAATCTATGGCAAAAACCTGGGCAATAAAGATCGCAGCAACAGCTTGATAGAGGCTTGTTCCATCCATATTGACAGTAGCACCTATCGGTAGAACGAAACTACTTACTTCGGGGCTTACATTTAAATTTTCTTCAACACATTTTTTTGTTACCGGTAAAGTTGCAGCACTTGAACTTGTGCTAAATCCCATTAATTGAGCAGGAAGTATTGCTTTTGTAAATTTTAAATACCTAATTTTACCAAGCAGACTTGCCATAGTAGGATAGAAAATAAGAATGAGAATAAAAAGGCCGGTTATGACCGTTATTACATACATGCCAAGAGCTTTAAATAAAGAAATTGAGCCGTTTGGGTCGTCTCCAGCAATATCTGTGATTACCGAAGCTATTAATGCAAACACTCCAATTGGGGCATATAACATTACAATTTCAATAATTTTAAGAACTATTGAATTTGATGAATCAATAAATTTTCTGAATGATTTTGTTTTCTTTCTTGGCAAAAGCAAAATAGTTACTCCAATCAGTATTGCAAAAAATATTATCTGAAGCATCATTGTGTTTTGAGTCGAAGCTTCAAAAATATTTTCAGGAACTATGTCCACTAAAAAGCTTAATGGCCCTTTTTCTTTAACGATTTCAGCTTCAATCTGACGCGATTCAACATTTTCTGAATACTTCTCACATAATGTTTGTTGTTGTTCTTTTGGGAAGAAATTTCCCGGTTTGATAATATAAGCAAGACATATTCCCAGGCATACAGCTATAACTGTTGTACATATATAATAGAGGATTGTTTTTATACCCATATTGGATAAGCCTGCAGTACTTCGTAAATCGGAAACCCCTTTAATTAAACTTACAAGTATTAAAGGGATTGCAATTAGTTTGAGCAGGCGAACGAATATTTCACCAAAAGGAGAAATCCAATCTGAAGTGAATTTTGATAAGCCAAAATTAACTGCAAATATCCCAAAAATAACTCCCAAAGCTAATCCGACGAGGATTTTAACAGAGAGAGGTATTTTTTTTAAATTGAGTTGCATTATTTACAAAGCTATAAATTTGTGATGAATTTACAAAAGATAATTTAGTGTTAGTACATTCAAAATACAAATCCTTTTATAATTACATCTTATAAATTTGATTTAAAAACACAGCTCAATTCTAAAATATTATTATTTAGTCATAGTTATTTGAAAAATACTTCAAGCGACTTGTTATATTCCACTTCATAAGTAGTTCAGAGTTTAGTCTATTTTCATTAATGTCCATTACTTTTTTCCAAGATAAAACATTACAATCACAGTTTAGTCTTACAGTATCCCCTTGAGAGGAGGCAATTTGTAAAATTGCTTTTTTTTCGCATAGGTTTTCTTTAAAATTAGTTTTGTCTGCGTTGGTAAAAATGAATGAAACTAATAAAACTAAAGGAATATATAGCAAGTCTTTTTTTAAGGATAGTTTTTTAATTAACTCTATTGATGAAGATACATAAACATAAAAAATCAAAATTGTAATAGGAAGAATAGTGTCATACCTTAAGATGTGAGGTCTATAATCTCTGTATCCTCCAAGCGGTAACAAAAATATGTAAATCAGGCAGAAACACAGAATCCAAAAGTAATTATTTAAAAGGCTTGATTTTTCTTCTTTAGGAAAAACCTTATGAAGTAGAATTATATTGATTGTTATTAAAAAAAACAAAACTGGAAATCCTGGTTTTTGTGTAAATTGGTGAATAATACCATTTGGAAGTTTTAAATAAATTTCAGATAAAGGTATTTCGTATAAATCATTTACATCGTTGTGAGTTCCCAGTATTAATGAATAAACAGAAAGAAAAAAAACGGGAAGGAAGTAGAAATAATAATCTGCCGGAATTCTCTTAATAAATTTGATTATTTGGTTTGCAATTCCCGTCCCTCTGTATTCTTTGTGATTTTTGTAAAACAACTGCATAATGACAAGAAGGATTATTATCAAATTAATTCCTGGGTTGAGGGGTCCACTTAAACAAATAATAAAAGCAAGAAATATCCAAACCACTTTAAGAAATGCATTGAGCTTAATCTTATGTCTGTAATAATTATTAAATACAAAAGGAATGTAATATAAAATAAGCAGCAGTAAAGGGAGTGGGTAAAAAAACAGATAAGTGTTTGATTTGTCAACAATACCCATGTGATTTTGATATCCATAAACCTGAAAGAGCGGAGTTAATATTATTAGAAAGAGTAAAAATCCGAATGAGAATATTTTATTATTACCACTAAAGAGTATGCCAAGCACTACTAAAAATGAAATATGCAGTAATATTTTCGCAATTGCACATGACCAATATACGCTTGCAATAGGAGACATGAATTTTTGAAGAAAAAAAGGCATTGTGTTAAAATAAGTGTAAAATGCCCAATGACTGAAGAATCTATTGGGATTTGGATATTTAGTATTATTAAGAATAGCATCTATACCTAAAGGATTGTTTAATATTGGTTTTACATTTTCGGCCGGTAAAATCCCTCCGGCCATATCCCAGTCAAGAGGATTTGCTAAATATTGTTTAAAGGAATATCCAGTATCTGAAATTAAAATAACTATAAAAATTATGTAAAGTATCTTTTTGAGAGATTTTTTTCTCTGCGGACTTAAATTCATTTTATTTTCCTGTCTTTGGTTGATGTTCTTTTCTCAGCAAATCGTTAAGCTCTTTAACAGGGTTAAATGTGATAAGCGGAACTTCAACAAAAACAGTAAGCCAATTTGCCATAGCTCCGTTCCACAATCCGGGATGTTCGATAACTCTGATATTTTTACCCATATGTGTTTTTTCTGAAATGAAGCAGGCGTTTTTATCAATATAATTATTCAAATCAAATTTTTTACCATCCGGACTTTTAATATAGCATACTAAATCAACCGGATTGAAATGAGTTGCATTCCTAAATTTTTCATTTTGATCCTGAAGTGATAAATCTATTTGAGCTTTTTCAACAATCTGAAGACTTATTGTTTTGTAAGCATTTAAAACCCAAAATGGTCCACCTCCTGGTTCTCCTGTGTTTTTTACCATCCCACAAACTCTTATTGGACGATTTATAAATCTTAATACCTCTTCTCTTAAATTTCTAGTTTTGCTGAAATCTGCTCCGAGTTTCGTTTCAAGATAATGTGCAGCGCTATCAATATATTCAGAAAAATTTTCAGAAGAAATATTTTTATAAATGACTTGATTTTTTTCAATAATATCAATTAATAATCCACCCAGAAGTTTTTTGTAAGGGATAGTCTCTTCTAAATAATCTCCATGTGTTAAATTGTCTATATTCTTGATAAAAATAATGTCTGCATCAATTCTATTGAGATTTTTAATTAAAGCTCCATGTCCGCCGGGACGAAGTAATAAGTTTCCATTTTCATCTCTTGCAGGACTTCCATCGTCATACAGAGCAATAGTATCTGTAGATTTTTCCTGTATTGAAAAATCTACTTTAAGTTTAAATCCCGTTTTTTTAATAATATCTTTTAAGTTGTGATTGAAATCATCAATAAATTCAGGAGAAACAGTAAAATGTAGATCAATATTGTCATTATTCCCGACTAATTTAATTGCTTCGTAAAGATGTTCTTCGAATGCAGTGCGAGCTCCATCTGGATAATTGTGAAATTCAATCAAACCTTTTGGAATGCCGGCATAACCTAAGCCTGAATACAAAATTTTTTCAGACAGTATTTTGTTATCGTTATTGCTATTAATATGTTTTAGCAATGTTTTATAAAAAGCGAAATTTTTGATTTGATTGAAACTGTTTTTAACCGAATAAAAATCTCCATCATTTAAATTTGCATCTGAATCTTGTTTATTAAAAGAGATCAGTCTTTTAAACATTCTGGTTGCGGCACCCGATGCAGGAACAAATTTGCAAAGTTTGTAATTTTTAGATTTATTGTCAAAATTACTGATGTGATTTTCAGGATTCTCAACGATCGTAATTCCATTGTCAGGAGTTGCAGGTGAAGCAAGTGATAAATAGCTGTTATTCTTAATTAACAGTTCTATTTGTTCTTGGGCAGATGCTTCACTTATTCCATTATTCGAAAGAAATAGGATGTCATTTTTATTGAACATAATAGATAGTTTATGCAAATTTAAAAGAAAAAACGGGAATTTTTGTCTTGATATCGGTTTTTATAAATAATTTGAAAAGCCTAAATTTATTTGTAGTAATAATAGCCACCTTCATTAATTATTTGAATAGAGTCTGTATTTACTGCTGCTGCTCCAAATATTCCAATGCCATCCACAATATTTGTAAAAACCATAACCGGTTCGGAGAATGGGTCACCACTTGCATCCTGATGTTTGCGGAATGATACCAGATATTTATAGTATTCTGGAGAAATTGAATACAGATCAATATATACCATGTTTGTATCTCCGTAAAAACTGTATCTATAAATATTAAGTTTTAAGGCATATTGTTCTCCTTTAAATAACTCATCTGAAAATACGACAGAATTATTATTATAAATATTAGCCTCAATAATCATATCATCTGATTCAAACCATAATTTTTGTATTGCCTCTGCAGACCTGTAACCCCCGTATTCAATATGAACAATCGTAGTATCTGGTCCTACATATAAAGTGTCATAAACAATAATGTTGTCATCCCACATTTGATAAGTATATCTGTTTCTTAAACAAACCATATAGTAGTTTTCATGCACGGCAGGATCGGTTATTTTTACCGAAAAATTATAAATTTCATCTCCCCATTCACTAAATGTTTTAATTGTATCTATTTTATTTATTTCAACAGGATAAGGAATTTCAGTTATTGCGTAAACATCATCGTATTTTTCATGAGTAACCTCAATTTTATATTTTTTCCCAATTATCGGTTTATAGTTAATTTTATAGAAACCTCTGCTTTCATAGACAAGGTCGCCAATAAATACATCATCTTCATATAGTTTAACTGTAGCGTTTGATACTGCCTCAATAGCTGCATTGTCGAGAATATGGCGACTACGTGTTACATTTACAGCAATTGTAGAATCAGGGTTCATTTCGGCGTTTACAACAAGACGAATTTTTGCATCTTCGAGATCTATTTCAATAGTTTTCTCACATGAAATTCCCCAAATTATAAGAAATATTATAGCTGAAAAAATTATAGTTTTTTTCATAATACTAGAATTTAAATGAATATCTGACTGATGGAATTATTGGGAACAAACTAATCTGTTTTAACACTCTTTTATTGTTATCATATCCGAAATATAAATAAAATGGATTTTGACGGCTATATGCGTTATACAATCCTACACTCCAGGTTCGTTCGCCCCATTTTTTATCTTTATGAAAATTCGCACTTACATCTAAACGATGGTAAGCCGGCATTCGGTAGGAATTTCTTCCGTTATAATATTCTATTTCCGGCACATAACTATAATAATCATTATATTGCGGATCAAAATTGAAAATACTTTGATATCGAGCTACTCCTAATGTTACAGCGTTTCCTGTACCATACACCCAGGTAAGTCCAAAATCAATATTTTCGTTTAGCTCATATATTGCAACAACAGAAATGTCATGTCGTCTGTCGTATTTATAAGGAAAAGGTTCTCCAAAATTAATATTTTCGAATTCTCTCCACGACCATGAAAGGGTATAGCCAATCCAACCGTTGAGCTTTCCGAAATTCTTACGCAATAATATCTCAGCCCCATATGCGTAGCCACTACCTGTTTCAAGTTTAGATTCCCAGTTCTGTGAAAGTTGGAAAAAACTTGCTCCCTCTTTGTATTCTATTAGATTGTCCATGGTTTTATAATATCCCTCAACTGTAATATCCCAGTTATTATTAATATTATATGCAAATCCCAGTGCAGCTTGTTTCGAATTTTCCGGCAATATAGAATCTGTTGAAGGTAACCAAAGGTCAGTAGGAAGACCGATTGTTGAGTTTGTCAATAAATGAATATACTGATTCATATGCGAGTATGCTGCTTTAATAGACATTTTTTCATTTAATAAAATTCTTAAAGAGGCTCTTGGCTGTATAGATTTGTAAAACCTGTCCTTAACAATAAAACCTGAATAATGGGCACCAAAATTAAGTTTTATTAGTCCGGAAATATCCCAGGAATCTTCTGCGTACCCGTAAAATTCTGTTGCATAAATGTTTTGGTTTCCGAAGTTTTGTTCTATCTGTGTCCCTCCCTCAGTTATCTGGTAAGTGGATACCCCCGGTTTAAATGTATGGTAAAGGTAGTTTACACCAAATTTAATTGAGTGTTTTGGGGCAGGATTATAATCAAAATCAATTGTTCCACCGACATTTTCAATACCTGAAATATAATCAAAAAGAAAATCTGAAGTTACTTTTCCTCCTCTCTTTTGAATATATTGTTCTCTTGTATCAAAAAGATAGTCACTATAAACTACAGTAACATTTGCGAATAGTTTTTTTGTAAAAACATGATTCCATCTCAGAGCTCCGGTTATATTACCCCAGAGTAAAGCAAATTTCATATTCTCAACATTTGTTGTGTCGTCATAGACATACGAGTCTTCCGAATTCGTATAAGCTTTATCTCTTCCTGCATAAAAGCTCAAATATAATCGATCTTTATCTGAAAACTTGTAATTTAATTTTGCATTTGCATCATAAAAATAGTATCCGGCTCTGAATTTTCCGCTATTTCCGGCAGCATTATTAATAGCTTGAATAATTGGTGCAGCAAGAACATCTATATAGGTCCGTCTTGCTGATATTATAAATGAAGATTTATCTTTTATTATAGGTCCTTCAAAAGTGAATTTTGAGGAAACATTTCCAATTGATCCTTCTCCTTGAAATTCTTTCATATTCCCTTCTTTCATTCGAATATCTATAACAGAAGACAATCTTCCCCCATAACGGGCAGGAAATCCACCCTTAATTAATTTCACACTCGAAATTGCATCGGGATTGAAAACAGAAAAGAATCCGAATAAGTGAGAAGCATTATAAACCGGTACGCCATCCAGTAAAATAAGATTTTGATCAGGACCTCCGCCACGTACATACAAACCGCTGGTTCCTTCACTTCCCGACTGTACGCCCGGCATTAACTGTAATGACTTTAAAACGTCTGCCTCTCCTAATAATACAGGCAATGCCTTAATTTGATTTATAGGCATTTCTATCATACTCATCTGTGTGCTTTTAACCATTTCATCAGATTTCTTATCATAAATAACAACTTCTGCCAGTTGGATAGATGGATCGAGTTCAATGTTTAACTTTATGTCTGATTGTAAATATATTTTTGTAGTGAAGGCTGAATATCCAACAAATGATACGGATAAATCAATAGAGTCGGAAGGAAGTGTTAAGCTAAAATAGCCATATTCGTTAGTTGTAGTACCTAATTTTGTGCGAAGATCATACACATTGGCACTATAAATTTTTTCTCCCGAACGCATGTCCTGGACATAACCGCTGATAGTGTGTTTTTGAGCATTTGTAATATTTGCCGCAAAAATTAGTACAGAAAAAAATAATAGAAAGTATATACTCTTCATATAATTTATTTTTCAAAAGAATTAAAACGTAAATGTATTTAAAAAATTATATCAATATGATAAGAAAGTATTAATTAATTACTAAATAAAAGAATAAATGTTTAGCGAGATTTTAATTGTTTTAGAAATGGTGAAGTAATTTTTGTTGTCCATTATTTTTATACAATATTTGGAGATAGTTGAAGATTGTTTTTGGCGTGAGTCTTTGCTGCTTAGCAAAGCAAAGACCATGACAAAAACAGCCTGACAAATGCAAGTAATTTAATAATGAAATAAAATACTTAGTTTTCAGATTGGTTTTTAAAAAGACTCACTATCCAATCCGGACAACGAACAGCTTTGAATCTTTCGCTATTGACAAATCCCAAAGTAACTATTGCCCTGTTTATTATTTTGTTGTCGGTATCGTACATCTCTTGTATGAATTCTAGTTTTGATGCAGGAATTTTTTCTACAGATGTAATTATAGTAACTTCATTGTCAAATTTTGCAAAACGAAAATATTCCAGATTAACATTTATAGCGGGGCATACAATTCCTCTTTTTTCCATTTCCGAAAATGAAAAACCTATTTTACGCATAAAATCACCACGTGCAGCTTCATAAACCCTTAAATAATTTGCATAGTACATTACACCCATAGCATCAGTATCGGCATAAATGATTCTATATTGTATTGTATGTTTAATCATTTTTTGAAGATTTCAGTTTAATAAATATTTCTCTACTTATCCACGAATCGGTTGCAGCGTAACTGATTTGTTTTTCCGTTAGGCTGTCTGCATCCCAATTACTTAATTGCTGAGCTTTCGAAATTCTTATTCCTAATACAATTGCAGCTAATTTTTTTAAACTCATGTCGGTTATTTCGAAATTTTTCACGTATTCCTGTAGTTCAATAAAACCACCCGGGACAAAATTATGCAGTTTTTGTAACGATTTCAAATCATCCCTTATTGATACACCAATTTTTGTGTATTGTGGTGATGATAATAGTCGAATAACCTCTTTTTGTAATTTGAATTTGTTTAAGCGAAATAAATATGTTTTTTCAGCACTACTCAATTGTAACAATGATACAGGTGTTATATTTGATAATCCTTTCTTAAAACATGGCTTTGTTTCAGTGTCGAATCCCCAAATTTTGTCTAGAAAAAGCTCAGGTTTAATTTTATTGAATGTCTCCTTATTATCAACAACAACAACTTCACCAGTATATGAAAATAGTGGTAATTCGTTTATTTCTTCGTCTGTTATGTTTGTTTTGAATAGCAATTTATTCTTTTTCTGTATTAAAATATATTTCGTGTAATCTTTTTAATAGTGATAAGACTCTTATTCCCCAGTAAGTTTCAAAATTAAATCTACTATAGTGCAGGGCAGCTAAAATAATTTGATCATTTTCTGTTTTGTATGAGCCAATTAAATCTCCGGTTTCCTGATATAAATCTGCATATAATTCAGAAAGTCCAACATTTAAATAATCATCACTATTCACTATACTGGCATCCTGAACTTGAATATATTCATCATCATCATCGAGTTTTGATGAAGAAATTTGTTGTATATATGACCATGCAGATTCATCTATAAACTTTTCTGTATATTCATCATCAAATTCTTCAATTTTGGGTAAAAGAGCTCCCTTTAAGTACAAGAGCGGAAGGATCTTAATAGAAGTACTTATAAATTTATCTTTAGACAGTTCTTTTGCAGATTCCATGAAGTTTACAAATTCCTTAGCAACTGTTGCGAATTCAATAGCTTCTTTACTGTATATTGGTGAAAAACTCTTCATAATTTGTTTTACAAATTTAATAATGAATTTTAATTCTTTAAATATTAAAATGAATTATTAATAAAATTTTGTCTTCATTATTGCTGAGTTTTTTGCTCATCCAACAGAACCCAGAAATATACAGCATTAATTGGTTCTAAACCCGGATATTCTATTACAAAATATGGAGCTACTGCAATTACACGTTTGTGAAATTTTCCTTCAGCCATGAACCATTCTTCCAGAAATCGTAATTTTTTTACAGTTTTGTAATCTAGTGGTATATTAATAATGTCTGTTTTATACCTTTTTACTGTAGTGTCAACAATTTCAATTTCATAGGTCATTACATCGTCCATATAAGCTTTTAATTTTGATTGAGGAATTACATCAAAACTTTCATAATCACCGGTCATATCATAATAATATGATTTTAATTTTCCTGAATAGGCATCTTTTAAAAGTGTTTTAACAAATTCATCGGATTCAGGGAGTGGTAAATTCTCCCAAAACCAATCGGGACTATTTTTGGTTCTATCGCCTATTATGTCATTAACAATAGTTACGTCATACATTATTTTATCCGTTATTATAAGCTTATCACCCGAATAGTCATATTTGCCTGATGACGGCTTATCTTTCTTATTTCCATTGTTGGAGCCATTACATGATGCAAGCAATAATAACACATTAAAGATTATCAGTAGTTTAAAAACGATTGTTGATTTCATACCGTTATTATTAGTTTGTTTTATATTTTTAATAATGCTGAAATAAAAATTTAACATAAAATAAAATGTCAAATTTATAAAAAAAACAAAAATGTGGTTTAAGTTGTTATAATAATATAATTTTGTGTCAAATTTCAAATTATTAATTTTAAAAAGTGAATAACATGAAAAAAACTATTTTATCGTTAGTCGTAATTACATTGTTTAGCCTAATGGCTACAGCACAAGTTAATCCACACGCTATTGGATTACGTTTTGGCGGAGGTTCTTCTTATGGCGGAGAAATTTCTTATCAGCAAGGTATGGGTAATGCAAATAGGTTAGAGCTTGATTTGGGATTTGCCGGTAATTCAGATTATAATCGCTTGATGTTGATAGGAATTTATCATTGGGACTGGAATATTACTGCAGGATTGAATTGGTTTGTCGGACCCGGCGCAGGTGTTGGATTATACAAGGATGGAGACGATGATGGATATATAAATATTGCTGTGGGTGGGCAAATTGGTCTCGAATACGATTTTAATACTTTATCTGTACCTATCTTGTTAAGCTTAGATGCCAGGCCAATGTGGGATTTGTTAGGTGATAATGCAGGTCTTGGTTGGGGAGCAGCACTTGGAGTTAGATATACATTTTAATTTTAAAGTATGTTCACAATAAAAATGCCTCACAAAAGAGGCATTTTTTATGGTGATCTAGACAGGATTCGAACCTGTGACCTACGGCTTAGAAGGCCGTTGCTCTATCCAGCTGAGCTACTAGACCAAATAGTTTCGGGCTGCGAAGATATAATAAGATTGTAAATTATGCAAAATATTTTCAGTATTTCGATTAAAATTAAATTCTACTTATTATTGCCATTTTAACATAACACAGTTGAAAAGTTGCAGAATGGCAAACATTCATTGAATTGAATTACAAGTATTTTTACAAAAAATCTTAAGATGATTAAGACTGGAATATACGGGCAATTGGAAATGGGACATGAAATACTTGAGAAGATAATGGACGTCCCTGAAATAAATCTGATTGGTATGTATTGTCCTGAAAGTCCCGATAATAGGGAAGTTATTACAAACAATCGAAATGTTCTTAGAAGTTATAATCAGGCCGATTTACTATTAAAAGAAGTAGATGCAGTTATTGCACTTTCCCCACTGTCAGGTCTTGAAAATGTTGAAAATCTAGTTAAGAATTCGAAACATGTATTTTTTGAACCAAGTGCAGAGTATTATAGAAGTGATGTAAATAAATTATCTGGAATAATTGAGGAAGCCAATGTTAAAGTGCAAGCGGGTTTTCATCATAGATTTAATAATACTTTCTTGTCAGCACGCCCTTTTATCAAAAACCCTAAATTTATTCAATCGCATAATTTTAGGAAATTCAGTTTTGATTCGGAGGCATGTTCGGTTTTAATGGACATGTTGATAAACGACATAGATATCGTTTTAAGTGTAATTAAATCTAATTTAAAAAATGTTCATGCAAATGCTACTTCGATAAATTTTGCAGGTCCTGACATAATTAATGTGCGTTTGGAATTTATGAATGGCAGTGTAGCTCAACTAACAGCGGGTAGAATTGCAACTGAAAATACTCATGAAGTAAGTTTCTACTGCGAGAGAGATTATACAAGTATCGACTTGTGTCGAAATAGGGCATGGCAGGTTAAAAAACGCAATGTTGGAAGTGAAATAAAACTCTTTCAGGAAAATATTGGTGATTTAATTGTTGACCCAATACCTGTAAAACCTAATAATTTATATTTCGATGAGTTTTCTTCTTTTGCAAAGTCAATAGTGCATAATAAATCACCTGAAGTCAATATTGAATCAGTTTTAAAAACTTATGATATTGCCGGAATAATTAAGCAAAAGATCAAATTATCAACCAATATGTAATTTTTTTTTTAACGGCGCAATAATACACATATATTTGCGTTGATATAGTTGTACATTTTGAATATAGGTTTATTGTGGTTAGAGTTTTACTATTTTTTTGTTTGTCCATCTCGTTGCTTTTTATTTCTTGTGAAGTAATAAATCCACCTGAGAAAATACCATCATATATTGCTGTTGATACTGTTAGGGTAGTAATAAATTCACCGGGAGAAGGAACCTCGATTCATAACATTACAGATTGTTGGCTGTATGTCAATAATAAGTTAATAGGTGTTTTCGAAGTGCCATTCAAAGTTCCGGTACTCGAATCTGGGTTTCATTCGATACAAATAGAACCGGGAATTAAAAACTCTGGCAGTGATTCAAATAGAGATATATATCCTATGATGTATGGTTTTTATATTAGTGATACACTAGTTGAAGGCGAAGTCCTAAATATTGTTCCTGAATTTTCATATCGTCCGGTAGTTTTCGATCTTATTGAAGACTTTGAAGATATTGGTATTGCTTTCGAAATAAGCTCTGAAAGTGATACTACAATTACCCTTATCTCTGGTAGTCAAGCACAGGAAGGCAAGTCAATGTATGTTGCCTTAGATGATGAACATCCAAATTTTGAATGTAGAAGTACTATTCTTTATGAAATTGAAAAAAATGGTTATGCTTTCCTCGAGATTAGTTTTAAGTGCACAGATACAGTTGATTTTGGATTATTCTGTTTAGAAAGCAATGGTACTGCAATTGCAGAAATACGAAAAAGTGTGTATGGCTTTAAACCTACTGATGAATGGAAAAGAGTATATATTGATTTAAACTACCATGTCATTAATTCTGCAGCATC
>Ga0116142_10001364_pt1 | contig 29318 bp, 23 predicted proteins | sample AD_UKC033_MetaG_FD_89785 | JGI IMG/M metagenome (GOLD analysis project Ga0116142, IMG submission 89785) | Active sludge microbial communities of municipal wastewater-treating anaerobic digesters from USA - AD_UKC033_MetaG | ecosystem: Engineered > Bioreactor > Anaerobic > Digestate | place: USA... | reverse complement strand
TGATCGATGCGAACCTATATCTTCGGCCCGGTGCCGTCACGTCGTCTGGGAATCTCGTTGGGCGTCGATCTGACGCCAACCAAAACCTGTTCGTTCGACTGTCTTTACTGCCAGCTTTCGAAGACCAGGTTTCATACTTCGACACGCTCGCAGTTCTGCAATCCCGAAGATGTAATCAGCGAACTCAAGGCTGTTCTCGGTGAAATAGCGCGCCCCGACTGGATCACCATCTCAGGCACCGGCGAACCAACGCTGCATACCGGGCTCGGCTTCATTCTGGCCGAAATCAAAAAACTCGACAACGCGCCATCCTGCGTTATAACCAACTCATCTCTCATGTATATGCCCGAAGTGAGACAGGAACTGATGCTGGCCGACCGCCTGCTGCCGACGATAACCACGGTTAATCAGCGCAGTTTCGAGCGCATACACCGACCAACCGCCGACTTGCGACTCGAAGCCATTCTTGAAGGCCTGCAGATCTTTTCGCGTGATTATACCGGGGCGATCGAAGTCGAAGTATTCGTCTGCCCGGGAATCAACGATTCAGCCGAAGAAATCGCCGGATTGCGCGATTATCTGCGCAGTCTGCCCAATCTCGAAGCAGTCTATCTCAACACGGCAGTGCGGGTACCGATTGAAAGCGCAGTCAGCACCGCCGATCAGGGACTGCTCAATAGTTTTCGAAGCGCACTCAACCTGTCTGTGCCGGTAACCACAGCGTTCGAGCACAGTTTTGTTCCGCCACGCAGCAGCAACTGGAACCGGCCGGCACTTTCCTCAGACATTTTAAAACTGCTGCTCAGGCACCCGTGCAGCGAAAAGCAGCTCGAGCAGGTACTGAGTTCAGCTCCTGACCGAATAGCGGTGATGCTGACAGAACTGATGCACCAGGGAAAAGTCAGGCAGACCAGCAACGGTGACTGGACTCTAATCGACTGAGAAAATTCTGTCGGCAGCCCGCAAGGGTTTAAGCCTGAGCACAACTGTCGGGTTGAAATTTATGTTTTTTTTCAGCTCAACCGGCTGAAAATCTTCAGCTGCGGCCATTATCGTCACTTCTTCTCTGTCGGGTGACGGGTATTCAATTCTGAAAAACCCATTACTATCGGTTACCGTCGCAATTTTTTCGCTGGCAACAAAGGCCCGGGCTACCGGTTTTCCGGTGAGAGCATCGACGACCCGGCCATCGAGAACGCCCGGGCGATACTGCCCGATGACTCTGCTGATAAGTTCGGCCATGGTTTCTCTGTCGGTGAAACCAGAAGGGACTTGTAAGCTTTCAGGCATGAAGCTCGACATTCTTCCTGCCATGGTTTCTGCCGGCGAATCCTGGTATGCCATCAGCCGCACAAGTTTTTGCGCGGCGTCTGAATCGGGCTTAACCAGGCGCAAAAACTGAATGAGCTTCTGCAGATAACCTATGGTTTCGATATTGCGTAAAGCCTCGCCGGGCCTGAATTTCTGATCGGGATAGCCGCGCATTATGCCGCAGGAAAGAGTTCGATAGACACCGAACAGCTGCTCATCGTCAAGATCGGTATATTCGGGCAGGGCGTCTGGCTGTGCAGAAATACGACAGCTTTCGAGAACCGTCTCGAACATCTGCGCAAGTTCGAATCTGGTCAGACGATTATCAGCGCTTTCAAATCTGTAGGCCGGCGCGAAGATAAGCGTTGCCAGAAGAGCAAATGTCATCAGTGCCGGCCCGGTTCTTCTTTTCAGGGCCGAGCGGCTGATGCGTACGCGCTTCGTTTTAAACCGCAAAAATCTCAGGAAAGTTGCCAGCACAGATGTTAAATTCTGTTTCATTGCAGCAGATCTCCTGAATATGCATAAATTTTTGGCCTTTCAGAATCTCGTGGCGAAATATGCCATACCTGCCCACGACGAAACAGTTCGAGATCACAAGTCTGAGCGATGCGCTTCATAGCCTCTATCGGGCTGTCAGACTGTGCTTCGAGCGTAAACCTTTCGGGAAGAGTTCCAGCAATCTCTATCTGAAGGCCAGATATGTCAGCAAGTTCATTTATCACCGGCAGCAGTGGAGCATCATGCAGACTTATCACCACCGGCGCATATTTTTCTTCAGCGGGGCTTAGAAGAAAACCAGGTTCAATCGATGCTGGCACCGCCATTGCCGATTTTTCGGCGATTCTGATCATGACATCGTTATTGGCATACCGAATCGAGGCAAGGCAACCCGCGCGAAGATACAGACGAACACGTACCGTATCAGGTTTCTGTGGTAGAGTGGTAATATAGCCAAGACGCAGATCGCGGCTGGCATAGGCCTTTTCAGTCAGTTCTCCAGCAATGGCAACATCTTTGAAGTCTAGAACAAGGCAGCGGTCTTCGCCCGAGAATGATACAGCGGGACGATACACACCGGTCAACGCCACGACCACTTCGGTTTCATTCTCGCGCTCATGCACATCGATGCTGGTGATACCGCTGAGTCCGCTACCGGCACTGGCCAGGCGCCAGCTCAGAGCGAGCAGCAGAACGATCAGATAAACAGTATAAATGCGATGTCGCGTCGTTTTGCTGAGATTATTCATTGTCATAGGCCAGCAGGCAGCGCTCCAGCATGAAGAACGCCGTCAGGCGCGAATTATCGGCATTGCTGGTCGCGACAGACTCGCATGAGTCATCAACCAGATTCTGCAGGCGCAGAAGCATCGCCCGCCCGTTAATTTCTTCGTCCGAATAGAAAAGCGACGATTCGGGAACGGTTCGACCAAGATATTCGCCAATCCGTTTCAAGGCGCGATTCCAGGCTTCGGCGGAAATTTTCTCGAAAGGAGCCAGATTCGTGCCGTAATACGGCTCTATAGCGCCGATTTGCAGCAGCTGCCGGCACATATGGTAGACCGGATGGTCAAGCGGCACATCGCTGAAATGGCTTTCTGCCGCCATGACTTTTTTGCTGCCGGCAAGAACGAAAAAGGTAATCGAGCTGGAAAACAACAACAGGCCCAGAACAAAAAGCAAATATCCTGCGTATCTGTTTTTGACAATCTGCATTCAATATTTATCGACAGATATTCCGGCAATACTTAAAAGGTACCGCAAAATACCGAAGGTTTTTGTCGACTATTTTTATGGGCTGTGCTAGACTTTCTCAGATTACAGCATGACAGGGAATTTGACGAGGTACACAACAAACCGATGACGCCTTTTCGCAAGATATTCTTCATTCTGACAGACATAATCTGCATCGCCTTTTCACTGGTTGCAGCCATCTGGCTCAAGTTCGACAGTCTGCAACCCCAGCACGTTCAATACCTGCTGTTCATTATTCCGGTTCTCACGCCAGTAGGGCTTGCCTGCTTCTGGTTCATGGGGTTGTATAACCGCACACTGCGCTTCACTTCTCTGCCAGATATGGTCGCAGTTTTCACTGCAGTCACCACTTATTCGATTCTGAAAATCGCTTCGATTTTTTTCACTCAGAGTTTTGCAAATTTCAGCGCAGTGTTTGTCATTGACTGGATGATCTCACTCATCCTTATCGGAAGCAGCCGAATTGCACCACGAGTCGCCCTGAGTATGCTCGAAGCGAGCCCTTTCCGCGGCTGGCTCTTTAACAAAACCGCTCAGAAAGCGAAGCGAGTTCTGATCATCGGAGCCGGCCAGGCAGGCGAAAGCATTCTGCGCGAAATCAGACGTAACGTGAATCTGCCGATCAATGTTGTCGGCCTGATCGACGACAGCCCGAAAAAGCACAACCAGATCATTCACGGCGTTCAGGTTCTCGGCAGCAGCGAAAAAATCGCGAGCGTAGCCAAAGCATACAGTGTCGATGAAATCATCATTGCGATACCATCCGCCTCGGGTCAGGAACTCAGACGCATCATCAAACTCTGCCAGGACACCAGAGTAAGATTTAAAACTCTGCCCGGCCTGCAGGATATCATCGCCGGCAAACTGGTCAGCCTGCAGCTGCGCGATATCGCGATCGAAGATCTGCTGCGCCGACCACCGGCTGAGATCAATCTTGCCGAAATTGCCGCTTACGTAACCGGCAAGGTAGTAATGGTAACCGGCGCCGGCGGCAGTATTGGCAGTGAGATCTGCCGACAGATTCTGCCATTTCAACCTTCACGACTGATCCTGCTCGGTCATGGCGAAAACAGTATTTTTAGAACGAACCAGCAGCTGCAGGGTAATGAAAATCTCGGCAATATCGCTCTTATTCCGATAATCGCCGACATTCAGGATCGCGAAAAAATCGCCAGCCTGTTCAGCAATTATCGTCCTGACATAGTCTTTCATGCAGCCGCGCACAAGCACGTGCCCCTGATGGAACTCAATCCTGAAGAAGCTGTCAAAAACAACGTACTGGGCACCCGCAATCTGGTAGATGCCGCTCATAACGCCAAAGTAGAAAGATTCGTCATGATTTCGACCGACAAGGCGGTTAATCCGACATCGGTTATGGGTGCGAGCAAGCGTGTCGCCGAAAAAATTCTCAAATGCTATGCCCGGCGCAGCCAGACCAGGTTTGTCGCAGTGCGCTTCGGCAATGTTCTCGGCAGTCGCGGCAGCGTCATTCCCCTCTTCAAGGAACAGATCGAAAAGGGCGGCCCGATCACCATAACTCATCCTAAGATGATCCGCTATTTCATGACTATTCCAGAAGCCAGCAAACTGGTTATTCAGGCCGGTTCCTATGGTAAGGGCGGCGAAGTTTTCATTCTCGACATGGGCGAACCGGTGCGCATAGTCGATCTCGCCGAAGATCTCATCAGGCTTTCGGGGCTCGAAGTCGGCAAGGATATCGAAATCAGGTTTACCGGCATCAGACCCGGTGAAAAGCTTTATGAAGAGCTTCTCACCGCCTCAGAGGGCATTACCGCCACACGTAACCGCAAGATTTTTATCGCCCGCCCGGAAGAGGTCGATGAAGCCGCGCTGATGGCCCAGGTTGAACGCCTCGAAATATCTGCCAGAAGCGGCAAGGTTCGCAATATCATTAGAGGATTTCAGGAAATCGTACCCTCTTTTGCGCCAAACCGCGATATGATCTATAATGACCGCCAGATTCGCGAAAACCAAAGCCAGGTTCAGCAACAGCCGCAGCTGAGAGTCATCTGAGAGAAAAGCCTGTCATAGCTTCATAAGCTGAGCGGACTCTCAGCGGCAAAGATTCAGGCAACAACACAGCCGTCAGCAATCGAACAGATCAGTTTTTGTCTTTGTCGTCGCCGGAAATTGGCGGAAACGGCTGTGAGGAAGGTTTTTCGGAGTCGCTGCTATTGACCGGCGGATATGGTTGAGAAGATGGCTGCTCAGGGTCCTTGTGAGCCATGACCGGCGGGAATGGCTGGCTTTCAAGTTTCTTTTCTTCTTTGATTTCGTGGGCGGCCATCGGTGGATAAGGCTGACCTTCGAGCTCATGCAAAATTTCAGCTGGATCCTTTACTTCGGTACCGTCGTCGATCAGAATCATATCATCAGTGTCTTCGACTTTCTCGAAATACTGGAAAAGCTTGCGGTCGAAGGCCTTGAGAAATGCTTCGACGCAGACGGGGTCGAATTGTTTGCCTGAGAACTTTTTGAGTTCTCCGACTGCGGTTTTTACAGTCAGACCCTTGCGATAAGGGCGATTGGTAGTCATCGCGTCAAAGGCATCGGCAACGCAGATTATTCGGCCGGCGAGCGGTATGTCTTCACCGGTCAGGTGATCAGGATAGCCCCGGCCGTCATAATACTCATGGTGGTGAAGTACCCCTGGAATCTTGTCGGCGAGAAAATCTACCGGTCGCAGAATCTTGGCGCCGATTGCGGGGTGTTTTTTGATGATGGCATATTCTTCATCGGTGAGTCGGCCAGGTTTTCTGATGATGCTGTCTTTGATACCGATCTTGCCGACGTCGTGCAGAAGGCCGGCGTAGCGTATATCTTCGACTTCTTTGGGCGACAGATTCATTTCTTCGGCAATCGCTACCGAATACTGGGTAACACGCCGCGAATGGCCCTGAGTATATGGGTCTTTGGCATCGATCGCAGTTGCAAGAACTTCGATCGTCGACAGATATACCTTTTGAATATTTTCATAGAGACGGGCGTTTTCGATCGACGACACGGCCTGATTCGCCATATTCTCAAGCATTTCGAGGTCATGATCGTTAAACGGAATCGTGCCGGTGCGGTTAAGAACCTGAAGAACGCCAATGACCCGGTCTTTGAGTCGCATCGGAACACAGATCATCGAACGTGTGACGAATCCCGACTTTTTGTCGGCGCCCTTGAAAAATCTCGGGTCTTTTTCGGTATCAGGCACGATGATCGGCTTGTTATTCTGGGCACACCAGCCGGCGAGGCCGGTACCCATAGGTAGTCTGATTTCCTGCAGCTTGGCGCCGACGTTGGGATCTCCAGATACTATGTGAAAATACAGTTCGTTCGTCTGCTCATCGATAAGATAAACAGTAGAGGTTTCGCAGCGCATGACCTTGGTGGCCGTGCTCATGATCTTGGTCAGCAGCTCACGCAGATCGAGGGTCGAACTGACGACCCGGCCAACTTCGAGCAGTGCGCCCATTTCTTCCATGCGCAGCTGAACGAGTTCGACTTCGAGGAAAGTGTTTATGGAAGTAGTCGCCAGCTCACGAAATGCAGCTGCCGACGCCGTGAATTCAGTTTCGTATTCTGGCATGATCAGCATGCCAAGAACGTCATCATCAGAGCCGAGGGGCGTCAGATGGTGGGTTGCGCCATCTTCGTCGGCAACCGCCCGTCCGATGATTTTGCCACGCTCAAGTTTTTCGCGGGTAAAGGCTACGCAGTGGCAGCCAAGAGTCTTGTCACTGAAACCATCGTTGTATCTGATTCTGGTCAGCTGAGCCGAGGGGTCGTAAAAAATGACGCCCAGAGCTGGTTTTCCGAATAATTCTTTGGAGGTGCGGCTGAGCACACGCAGAATGCTGTCGGTATTCTTTCCGTGCGAAAGAATCTGTTTCTGCGCTTCATACAGCAACTGCTGATGCGATGCTGACAATATTTCAGCCACTTTTACCGGTTAACTCCTTATAATTTATTAAACAATCTTCACTGTGGAACGATCTGTCAAAATTCAAACCTGTTACATATAAATTTTTGCGCTTTTCCTTCACTGTCAAGCCATAATAAAGTGCAATCACAACTCCATGCTCCCCAGCCGGGCTGGGGCGATACCGGCAGCCGTTCGATTCTTCGCTTCCACCAGATATCCGGGGCAAGACCGCCGATCGAAGACCGGCAGGCTACGTTTCCCGTTTCGGGCTGATAAAATGAACCTTCTGTCATGATTTCGCAGGCCGACGACATGGCGCCGCTGCCACTGCCAAACCAGTATAGCTGATGCCCTGATTGTCCGTATTTCCATGCCAGAGCCCTTTTGTAGTCAAAGTCGTTGCCGTGTACATTTATTAATACGGGGAATCTGTCGCTTTTGTTCCTTAAAAATTCCTCAAATGCCACGTAAGCCGGCTCAACTGGGATTCTTCCGCTGCCGTCAAGAAGGCTGACAATCCATACCGACTCAGAATGCCGGTCAAGAAGCAGCGCACCCTGACCCGGAGAATTTGCCGGCAGATTCAAAGGCCTCACCATTGGCCAGTTCCCCGACTCTACAAGCGTGCGGGCGGCTCCCCTGGCGATAGCCTGTTCGCCAGGAAAAATCAGATCTATTCCACTTTCAAAGAGCTGCTCGACCTGCGCATCAAGCCTTCCGGCATTGGCAAACAGGCCGCTCGCGTTGCACAGAACAACGCAACCGCTGCCAGCCATAGCCCTGACGGCATCGACAAGCTTGCGAAGCTGCTGTGAAGCAACTTCGTGCTGAAACACGCCCAAAAAAGCAAAGACTGGCATAAGCAATTTATTTTATCATATAGCCAGTCTGACCACAACAAAAACCATGGTAATAAAATTATTATTGCAGCTGGCAAGTTCAAAACAGCCTCAGTCAGCTGAATTGAAAGAGGTCAACAAACCCTGCTCATATTTTCATTGCTCAAAATCAGCATTGAATCTTGATTAATCTGCCACTGGTCAATAATGACTGATCCAGGAAAAATGCAGACTCTTTTCTTCGATGTTATTGCTGGTAAAAGTTTCGTGCTTTTCGCTGCCCAGCTGAAAGGCGAGCTCAAGTGAATTCGCCTGCGATAAAGCCTTTTCAACACCTACCCGCCAGTTGTTACGACTGTGGCTGGAGTATAGCTCGTCTTCAAAATCAAGATACTCGCGGTCGATAAATTCAGATTTCATCCTGAACTTGACTGTTTCAGTGATCAGATAATCCCAGCCCACGAGTGCACGCAACTCATTTTCGTCGGGGTACATAAACCTCTGAACATCATATCGGCGACGTAAACCCGACACCAGCACACTGGCGCGTGACCGCCCAAAAGAGTACAGGCCTTCATATGAAAGCGAATTGATTCTGAAGTCTTCTTCAGCCGCCGTTTGATGATTATGAAATTCATCGATGAAGGTGAACGTCTGTCTCATGTTCTCTGAATAGTCATAGTCTGCTGCCAGCGACAGGATATTGGCCGCATAATCGTGCAGAAAATATGCACCAGATTCGCGCTGATAATCGACCTTACGATAAGTATCGCGCAGACGCAGCGTAAGATCGTCGGCAATTTCGTATGCGGTCTCGAAACCTCCGGCTGCCTGATTATAACTGTTATCGATGCGGGTACGGTCACGGTTGGAAAAGTCGGCAAAAACCCTGAGAAACAGGTCGCCGCGGGTTTTTTGCCTGATATATCTGGCGCGCGGATCGTCATCGCGAGGATTCACAACATAATCGGTATAGTAATCTACCGCCCGGCGGGCTGCCATGCCGTTGGGAAATGAGGCGAAATAGGCGCGCTCGCCACGGGCCGAATTGGCTACAGCTGTATATTTATGCCGGCCAGGAATGAGCGACACAATCTCAAAACCGCCGCGGGCTTCCCGATAGTCGGCATCGAGATCTTTTTCGAACAGACGCTCTTCATAACTGCCAAGAAGATTCAGGCAGGTACGCTGTGAGAACTCATGACTGAGCAGAGCGCTGCCAAGGTTCGATCTGAATCCATAACTTTCGATTTCAGGAATATCGAGATAGCGGTTGTTAAAATCGAACTGAAAGTAGTCATGATCGCCGGCAGCTATTCCCCAGACCACATTGAGATGGTGGTCGAGCTCACGATATTTGAAAGAAGAGTAGTCGCGGCTGAGCACGTCTTCTTTGTTGTAATGCAGATAGTTGAGCTGTTCTCTGATATCGAGAAAGTGTGTTTCGCTCAGATCGCCGTTAACTGCCAGAAACAGGTCACTGCGGCTGCCAAAAAAAGTTCTGTCATACTGGCGTCTGACAATTGCCGGCGTCAACGAAGCCGGATCGTACACGCTCTCATACCAGTCACGCCTGGTGCTGTCGACAACCGAGCGCGAATCATAATCCAGTTCCAGCTTAAAAACATCGTCGGCAGCACTTACCGGCAGTGCCTGCAAAAGCACAGCCAGCATCATGGCCGTTCGCAACCATCTTAGAACTCGTTTCATCAGCTGCTTTCTTTCGAATCAGAAACTGACAGAATATAGTCTGCCGCATCTATATTCGGCAGAAATAAGCAAAGCATGAACAGAAAGCATTGAAAATTATCACGAATAAATTGTATATTCCTGAGAGTATGACTGACACAACCACACAACCGCTATTATTGCTGCCACCCAGCCGCAATCTTATAATCCGGGAATCGGAAAGCCGTCTTGTAATACAGGATATCCCTGACTGGCTGGCCGACTATTTCGGTCGGCAGACCTCAGAGCTCCTGGGAAAAGACTTCGAAGTCATGCTCGAGCAATATCTGCCAGGGTTGAGCGAACTCATTCGCCAGACGGTACAGCAGCAGAAAAACTTTTACGGCTTCAATGCACAGATCACCGATAAGAATGGTGACAGTCACCAGTTGCTGATCGATGCGCTGCTTTCGGGCGACAGAAGCAACCAGAATCTGGTCACCATACTGATGCAGGAAATCTCAGATAAGGCGCCTGCCATTCTCGAAAAGGCGACCTTCTGTGGCCTGGTCGGCACTTCTGAGCCGATGCAACGTGTATTCAACAAGATCAAAATGTATGCAGCATCGGATGCGACCGTTCTGGTAACCGGAGAAACCGGCGCCGGCAAGGAAGGTATCGCGGCGGCCATTCACAAAATGAGCAACCGCTCGTCAAAGCCTTTTGTGACCATGAACTGCTCGGCCATTACCGAAACCCTGTTCGAAAGCGAACTGTTCGGCCACGAGAAGGGCTCTTTTACCGGCGCCATGCGCTCACACCGCGGCCGCTTCGAACGCGCGAACGGCGGCACGCTTTTTCTCGATGAAATCGGTGATTTGCCGGCATTGTCGCAGGCCAAACTGCTGCGTGTCCTCGAAACATCACAAATCGAAAGAGTCGGCTCAGAAACACCGATCAAGGTCGACGTGCGGGTGATTGCAGCCACCAATCACAATCTCGAGAAGGCCAGCCAGAACAGCGGTTTTCGGGCCGACCTTTATTATCGTATCAACGCCCTGCAGATACACGTACCGCCGCTGCGTCAGCGGCCTGACGATATCGAACTGCTGATTCAGCATTTCATCAAGAATCTCAATCAGAAATACGGGCGCAACGTCTCATGTCTTACCCGCGAAGCGGTGCAGCTGCTCAAACAATATCAGTGGCCCGGCAATGTCAGAGAGCTGCGCAACCTCATGGAACGCCTTTTTGCCGAAAACCAGACCGATGTGATCGGCCTGCGCGCATTGCGCGAATGGTATGAAGAGCGCATGAACGCGGCCCAGTATGCTCCCGGCAAAGATTACAGCGACGTCACCATACTGCCATGGCAACAGCCGATACGTCTCGGCATGCCTGAAAATGCCGAATCGATGCCGGCAAAGCTCAATGGCGAAAAAAAACTCAGCGAAAGCGAACTTCGCCAGGCCTATCAGCTGGCCAACGGCAATATCACCCGCGCGGCCGAACTTCTCGGAATCCACAAAGCCACCTTTTACCGCACGCTCAAGGCACTCAATCTTGAACGCGAAGATCTGATGCGGGCGGCAGACTGAAAAACGGCAGTCGCAATCAGCTGCCTGTCGGCTGCGGGGCTGCAGCCGGCTCTGTAACAGACTCAGAGCCTTCTGTGACCGGTGCATGCTCGACCCGGTTACGGCCATTGCGCTTGCAGATATACAGAGCGTCGTCGGCAAATTTTATCAGTTCAAGTGCGGTTTCAGGCTGCAGTCTCGGCATGGTAGAAACGCCCACACTCAAGGTGACCTTGAGATCACCCTGCGGCCCCTTGAAAACAGCGTTTTCGACGCGCGCCCGCAATCTCTCGGCAAGCAGCATGGCGCCCTCATAGTCGGTTTCTGGCAAAATCACACCAAATTCTTCGCCGCCGTAACGGGCCGCAATATCGGTATCTCTGGCGCTGTCGCGCACGATTTTCGCAACTTCGCGCAAAACCATATCGCCGGTCTGATGCCCCCAGGTATCGTTGAATTTTTTAAAATGGTCAATATCGGTCATCATATAGGCAAGAGGTTTACTGTAACGGCGTGCACGTCTGAATTCCTCTTCCATTTTCGCCTGAAAATGGCGATGAACGACAAGACCGGTCAGGCCATCTATGGTAGCAAGGTTGAATAACCGGGATTTTTCTATAACGACCGCAGCCTGATTCGCCATAGTCAGGGCTGTCTGCAGATCCTCATCACTGAACGAACCTTCACGCCGGTTGACTATGTTCATGACACCAATTGCGTTATCTTTGATCATCAGCGGCACACAGACTATCGAGCGAATGCGTTCGCGGTCTTCATCTCTGAAGGCAAAACTCTTATCTTTACGCACATTCTGTATCAGTCGAGGTTTGCCGCTGTTAAAAACTTCGCCGGCAATGCCTTTGCCACCTTTGAACTGCTCCCTGAGCTTTTCATCGATGACGATTTCACCTTCGACGCCAAAAACAGCAACGTGCTCGATCAGCTCTTCGTATTTGTCATCGAGCAGAAACAGCGAACCACGCTCGGCATTCAGCACCTGAACACCGCGGCTCAAGATTGCATCGATCGTCTTGTCAAGGTCACCCATATAGCTGACAGCCTGGCTGACTTCGTTGATAATCGCCAGCTCTCTGACCTTGTGTGCCAGTTCATAATTCTTTTCGCGCAACGAAACAAACTGCTGCACCAGCCTGGTAAATGCCCATTGAACAGGCAACAGCAGAGAAATCGGCACCATTTCCCAGACAATGTCAAAATTGAACAGAACTATGCAGACAGCACTCCACAAGGCTGCGATACCAAGTGTAACGAAATTGGTGATCAGACCATGGCTTTTCCAGAGGAGATAAGCGATTCCCAGAGCGAATACGAAAATGAGCGTTATCGTCATTTCGACCGTAGAACGATGAAGAAATCTCTGACTCAAAATATTCTGCAACAGGTTGGCATGAATATGAACGCCGGCCAGCTGACCGTAAGGACTGAATTTGATGTCTTCAGCCGAATTTCCGGTCGCAGTGGTGCCAATCAGCACCAGACGGTTATTGAAGGTAGCCAGCAGTTTCTCTTTCTGACGAACATCGGTCTGTTCATCTTTCAGAAGGCGCAATGCCTCAGAATAACTGATCGAAGTAAAATAGTCAGAGCCACCGGCGTAATTGATCAGATAAGACTTAACGCGGTGACCGACATTTTCGTAGCGGTCATGAAACGGCAGAAACCTGTTACCCAGCCTTACGCCATAGTTCTCGACGACCGGACGACTGCCAAAATAATCAGCTGCGGCGGCAAGTCCGAGCACGTAATATTCTTTGCCGCCACTGGTCCGGCTGAGAAGAATCCTGCGAATCACTCCATCCGGATTGCTGATCTGCATCACGTTATCGCGGTTCTTTTCATTGATTGCCAGATCAATAAAACCCAGAGAGGGCTGTGCCGCCATCAGAATGGCGTTTGGGCGAATCGAAGCATCGAGGGTGACAAAGTCGCCGGTCTCGTTGTCGAGACCGGTTTCTTCTTTGAGAATAAGCGGCAATGTTACGCGGCCAAAGTCTTTGATACCGTCGGCGAATTTCTGATCATCAGCCTCGCCATGCAGAGATTCATCGCAAAAAATTAAATCGAAAACCACATTCTTGGCACCGACTTTTTTAAGACCGTTCAGCAGTTCTGCGTGTTTCTGACGCGGCCAGGGCCATGTTCCGAGTTCTCTGATGCAGTCGTCGGTGATGTTGATCAGCACGACTTCCTTGTAGCCAGACAGAGGCCCGCGCAGATTGAACCTGAGATCGAGCGCCTTGTTTTCGAGCACCTCAAAAAAGCCATAATAAAAAAGCAGCGAAAAAACAAGAGCGAACAGAAAACCGGCCAGCAGCTCCCAGAGCGGAATGACTGCCGCCGGCTTCTCAGATGTGAGTCTGATTATTTCGCTCGAGCCCAGAATGCCTTCTGAGCCCGTTGCGCTCGGTTTCTGGCTCATTATCAGGGAACGGCGATCTGGGCGCGCAGTTTCTTCAATTCTTTGAATGCCTCATGGAACAGCTTGTCAGAGCGGGGAAGCAGCCTGATCGCTTCTTTGTAGTTGCGAATCGCCTTTTCTACCTTCGCCTGATCTCTGAGACGGTCAGCCCTGGTCTTGTAAAGTTTGCCGAGTTTGCGGCGAGAATCGACGAACTTGTCTTCGAATACGTTCACGCCAGTGTAAGCCGGCGCAAAAGGATCGGTCACCGTGAAGGAAGAATACAGATCAAGAGCTTCTTCGTAGTCTTTAACAGCTTTTTCCCAGACTTCGGGTGCTTCGAATTCTTCGGTTTCGACGAATTCGTCTTCTTTGAGATTCTGCTGAATGCGTTCTTTGAGCTGCTCAAGAAAAGCGTGATAAACATTGTCGGAATTGTCGAGCAGAAGCTGAGCGCGCTTGAGAAAGCCCGATGCCTGGGCGAATTTGCCGGCATGGCAGGCCTTGTTGATTCTGGCGAGATAAGGTCTGATAATGCTGCGCCGGCACTCGGTCAGGCAGTTTTTGATATAGACAACGAACTTGTGGCTCTCAGGCATGCCAGCAGCCTTTTTTATGGCTTCCTGATACTCTAGAATGGCTTCGCCAAAATTGCCGGAGCGCTTGAAATCATCGCCACGCTCAACGAACGGGTTAAGTTCAAGTCGCATCATGGCGTCGCGATGCTTGTTACGCGACTTGTCGAGCAATACCTTAACTTCTTCAAGAAAGGTGATATTGTCGTCCTTGGCAAGTCTGGTCGCTTCTTCAAGTTCGTCGATGGCAAGCTGCCAGACTTTGTTGCCCATGGCCGCCCGCCCCTTGTCGAGATGAACCGTTGCCAGATGATTGTTAACGTCTTCAATTCGGGCATTGATAGTTTTCTGCAGGTCTACCTGCTCGGCAGTCATAGGCGCATCAGGGTCGATTTCGCGAATCGAGTTGAATTCCTCAAGCGCCCTCAGATAGCATATCTTGGCTTCGCCCCATTCACCGGCATTTCTGCGCGCATCACCGTCATTAACCTGCGCCTGGATTTCACGATATTTTTCACTGTTCATCTTAAGATCTCCTTAGTCTGCCTGTCTTTTACCGGCTGTTTTTTTCATACGTTGCGATGCGTTTTTCGCATCAAAAAAGTTAACTCCACGGCCTTCGCTTTCGCCAGCCTGCTCATAGGCTGTCGCGGCCTCTTCGTAGTTTTCAAGACGATAATGAATGTAACCCAGCAGAGAATTGGCATCTTCGTTGTTCGGGTCGAGCCTTATCATCTGCTTTATAGCCTTTTCAGCATTAGCAAAATCTTCGAGCTGTACATATACCAGCGACAGATCCCACCATATCTGGGGAGCCTGCTTATGCTTGCCGGAAAGACGTTTGAAGTCAATCAGGGCAAGGTTATAGCGCCCGTCTTTCATCTTCTGGGATGCCGCGACGTATTCAGAATCAGCGGTAAGAGCTGCGTTAGCAGCTGTAATCGAAATGCCTGAACCGGAAACTGAAGTGTCGGCATCTTTTTTTTCGACTGCCGTTTTTTCATCAGCCGTCCCAAGATCGACCCGGCCACCGGCCTGAGAATATTCTACCAGAGCGCGCACCCGGGCACGGTATTCAGAAGTCGGAAAAGCCGCCAGAAACGCCTTGGCCCAGCCAATCACCGCTTCATGCACGCCGAGAATCGCACGTAACCTGATCGCCTCGTAATAAGCCTTTTCGACAAGAGGCGAGGCTGGATGGCTGGTCAACAGCTGGTCGTAGGTCTTGCATGCCTCGAGCAGCTCACCAAAAGAAGCCGTGCAGTCGGCCAGTTCTAGAAGAACCTTGTCCATGCCGGGGCGGTCGGCACCATCTTTAAGACGGTCCTGCAGGCTCAAAATACGGGTGGCCAGTTCTTCTTTTCTGCTGCCTTCAGCACTTTCGACTTTCAGAACGCTGTTCAACAGTCTGGTTGTTTCGTTGCCAAGATTTACTGTTCCGGCGGCCGGGCGTGCCGGAGCCGGTTCGCGAATTCGCGCAGCTTTGGTGCTGGCGACAGCAGGAGCAGGCTCAACCGTTTCTGTCGCCGGTTCTACTACAGGTTCTTTGCGAACGGAAGTTTCAGTCACAGGCCGTTTGACCTCGCCGGTCGAAACCGGTTCAGCCACCGCCTTGATTTCTGGTGCTGAGCTGGGTTTAATGGCAATCTCGTCTGTTTTTTCTGGAACATCCGGCATTTCGTCGGCTTCCATACGCAAACCCTCCGACTTGATAAAAGCCTGACCCAGTTCATAATAAGGGCTTGAGCGATGCTCACGCCTCATTCTGGCAAAAAGACTCTCGGCCCGGCTTCGGTTGCCAAGCGCCGATTCGGCCTGCATCAGTCGATAAAGAGCTTCAGCCTGTTCTTCAGAGCTGCTGACCGATTCGAGCAGGTCATTGAATGTACGCACCGCGTCACGGTAGCGCCCCGCCTCGATCTGACAGTCGCCCAGCATAAAACGCGCGAGATTCATCTGAACCGTACTGGTAGTATTTTCAAGAGCGTATTCAAAGCTTGAAATAGCTTCAGCAAGGTTGCCGGCTGCTCGCTGCTTCAAAGCCGACGCCATCAGATCGGTAGCCTTGCGTGAAGCAGATGCGGGACTTGCGCCAAGCAAAATCCCCGCTGTTATGAACATTATGGCAAAGAGCCGCTGCAAATATGCCATTTATATTCCCCGACCTGAAAATTAGAATAAACGTACAACGCAACAGGATAAAGCATACATACCCGTAGCGGCAAGCAGAATTACTGAAAGCGTGAGAAGAAATTGACTCTGCCTCGCAAACCCGCTCAAATTCTGCTCATAGCAGACATACCAGTCCGGGAGGTGCCTGACGTTACCATGCCTGACACTTCTGCCCGCCTGCAGTAGAAGTTTACCGTCATACCTGACAAAACGACTGGTGAAGCCGCGATCAGTCTCATTGACGAAAGATGGCAGCACGTTGCTCATATTCACCTGTCTCGCAACGACTTCGCGGTCAGCATGACCGATTACAACACCGCTGCGGTCAGAAAACATAAGCCTTATGTCAGTATGTTCAGCTGCCTTTTCCGCCGCCTGACTTAAAAAATCAGCATCGACAAACGCTGTCAGACATGCTATCGGATTACGATTCTCATCGCGCACCGGCACAGCCACCCACCAGATCGAATGTCGACGTCTGCTGTCATAACCAACTGGACCCGAAAAAAATATACTGCCGGAGATGATGGCACGACAATCGCGTGTATCAAGATTCATGGTGGTGAACGGCATGTCACCTACCAGCGCCAGCACTTTTCCATCGAGACTTCGCAGCATTATCGCCCGCAACATCTCGTCATTGAGCACGGCCGAAAAATAATCTTCGACGGCGGCGACATCACGCAGCGACTGCTGACCATATCCGGCCAGTTTTTCCAATACAAGAGCCATCGAAATCCAGGTATTACATGATTCAGCCGCCAGACGACGCACAGCGGTCATCTTTTCGCGAACGAGCCCTGTCTGCACCGACATGCGCCTGAGGTCATCGCCTGTCAGTTCTGACGGCCGCCACATGTTTGTCGGGTCGTTCTGGTCGCTGTCGGGAAATTCTATGCCGGCAACGACTGCCAGGCGACGCATCAGCGCAGAAGGAATTTCGCTGTAATACTCGATGTCATGCGAAAAAGCCAGAATGCGGTCATAGACGTGACCGAAAAATGGCTCATAAGATTCAAACAACAGTGAAATATCAGTTTGAATCCGCTGTTGCCATGCCAGAACCGCACTGGCGTTACCGATTTGTCTCAACTCGGGATTTTTAGCGATAAGAGAGAGCGTGTTTCTGGTCTGCTGAGCTGGCCTCGCGGCAATTTCGGCAGCCAGACCCACGATTCCGCTGGCTGCCTGCAGTGACTGCGCCATAACCAGCTGTTCTGGCCAGCGGGAAAGCCATGCTGCCAGAAAAAATACCGCAACACTGGCAAATATGCCTGCAACAGCCAGCAACCTTGCCGGTCTGAATAAAACAAAAGATTTATCTGCTTCTGGCTCTAAAGTTTTCATAAATAAATGCCGATAATATTACTGAGACATATAAAAAGTAAACAGATCCTTAATAGAATCAGTTCGAAAAACAGGAGGCCCGGAATGCTTTGCCCACAATGCAGCTCCCCAATGGTCAGAAAATCTCACACAGGTCGCCAGAGTCCTTACTTTACCCTCAACTGCGCCCACTGCAAGTTTGTGATCTTTTATCGCGGCAACTTCCATAACGAAGAGTAACCAATCACAAAACTCCTGCGTCACGATACTGCGACCTGATCATTTTACCACATCAGGATCATCTCTAAATGTTAAATCTACCCTGCCGATAAAGCAAGAAAGACCCGACCGGCAGATTGTCTATCAGCCGGCACTGTGCTAGAATGCATGGATTTTATCTCATCCTGTCCCTTCCGGAGATTCCATGCCAAAACCAGCAATACCGGCCGTCAGATTACGAGACGTCATCTACATCATCGTCGGCTCTATTCTGCTTGCCTTCAGTCTTTCCGCTTTCACCGTTCCCAATAAAATCGCTACCGGCGGCCTAACCGGCATTGCGACCATTCTATATTACATTATCGGAACCCCGGTCGGAGCCGTTGTGCTCGGCGGAAATCTGGTGTTGATTTCGCTGCAGGCCTGGCTGATCGGTCGTCGCTCTGCCTGGAAAACGCTGCTGTCGATTCTGGTAACTTCGGCGGCCATCGAACTGATGATGAATGTTTATGGCATGCCACCACTGACAAAAGATCCCATTCTTGCCTGTTTGTATGGCGGCCTGATATCTGGTGTCGGCGTCGGTATGACTTTTCGTGCCGGTGGCACGACTGGCGGCGTCGATATTATCAGCCAGATTCTGCATTTTCGCTACCACATTCCGGTCGGTGACGTGATGCTGTTCTCAAATGTTCTGGTAACCGGGCTGGCCGGTTATGCCTTTGGCCCCGAACTCGCTCTCTATGGCCTGATCACTGTGTTTTTCAGCAGCAAGGTCATCGACGCCGTTCTCGAAGGGATGTCGGTCTTTCGCACCGTTTTCATCATCTCGAAATTTCCTGACGAAATCAGCTGGGCAATCATCGAAGATCTGCACCGCGGCGTGACCTGTCTGAATGGTGTCGGAGTCTATACCGCCAAACCTACCAGCGTTCTGTTAACCGCCGTGCGCCGCAAAGAAATGCCGATTCTGCGCCAGATCATTTATGAGTATGACCCAGACGCCTTTGTGATTGTCGGCGATGCCCGTCAGATACTGGGGCACGGTTTTGTCAGACTCGGCGACGAGATCAATCGCGAAAAAGGTTGAACTTAGCTGCAGGCTGCGGTTATTGTACATTCATTAAGTGATTTGAGGGGTTGCCATGGCGCAGCGAATTATCAGACTGTATGCATCCGGGTTTCCTGACTCGCCGCCTTTCGTTGCGTTTTTTCGACGGCCTGACGTAAAAACGGTTTTTCTGAGTGGCGAACAATATTTAGAACTCAAAAATCCTGACCCAAATGGCATTTTCCTGATTCATGAGGATGCGTTCTCCTCGAATCTGCTGGGATTTCTCGGTTATTTTGAAAAAATCGACAAAAACCTGCCACTGCTGATTGTCGGCGACAAACACGGCCAGGACTATCTTGAACATCTGTTCGCTAATCGTCCATTTACTTATGTAAGCCTGCCAGTCGCTGAAACCGGGCTTTACGATCTGGTACTCAAGGTAAGAGCCGGTCAGGCGTGCTACCTGCCAAACCGTGATTTCGAAAGAGAATTGCAGACGGCAAAGGAAAACATCGACGCGCTGCATAAAATCGGCATAGCACTTTCTTCAGAAAATGACCCTGACAAACTGCTCGAACTGATTCTCTCGCAGAGCCGCAATATTGCAGGTGCCGACGCCGGCAGCCTCTATCTGCTCGAAGGTGAAAGCCAGCTGCGTTTCAAACTCTCGCAAAATGTTTCCCTCGACTGGTCGGTCAAGGAAAACTCGGTTCTGCCGGTCGATGGGCACAGCATCTGTGGTTATACCGCCAGTTCCAGAGAAGCGGTCAATCTGCTCGATGCTTATGACATTCCTTCTGCCTTTTCTTTTACCTTCAATAAAAGTTACGACCAGAAATCCGGTTATCGTTCAAAGTCGATGCTTGCTGTGCCAATGCGCAACAAAAATGGTGATGTCCTCGGGGTTATTCAGCTGATCAACAAGCGGGCCGACTACGAACAGAAAATTGCCGGGCGGTCTCTCTCGCTCGATCAGGTCAGACCGTTCAACCACGACGACGTCGAACTGCTCTGCAGTCTTGCCTCACAGGCGGCTGTCGCTCTCGAAAATTCGCGGCTGTATCAGGATATAAAGAGACTGTTCGAAGGCTTCGTCAAGGCTTCGATCTTCGCAATAGAATCGCGCGACCCTACTACCCATGGGCATTCAGAGCGAGTTGCCGAACTGACCATCGCGCTGGCCTACGAAGTAAACAAAGTCAGCACCGGCGAACTCGCCGGCGTCCACTTCGACCAGAAAAAGCTCACCGAGCTGCGCTACGCCTCGCTTCTGCATGACTTCGGCAAGGTCGGTGTGCGCGAAGAGGTGCTGGTAAAGGCAAAAAAACTGTTTCCATACGAACTCGAAAGTCTCAAAGAGCGTTACCGCTATATCAAAAAGTCAATTGAAGCCGATTTTTACCGGGAATGCCTCGAATATGCCCTGGAAAATGGCCTGGACCGCTTTCAGCTTATCAGACCGTCGCTTGAAGCTTCTTTTGCCGCCCGCATCCAGGAAGTCCAGGAAACCCTCGACTTTCTGATCAAGGCCAACGAACCGACACTGCTCGAAGACGGCAGTTTTCACAAACTGATCGAACTCGGCAAACAGCATCATCTCGGCCGCGACGGACTGATGACACCAATGCTGACCGAACGCGAAACTCATGTTCTTTCGATACGCCGCGGCTCTTTATCAGAAGCCGAAAGAATCGAAATCGAATCGCACGTTCGCCATACCTTCAAGTTTCTGTCGAAAATACCATGGACAAAAGACCTCAATCGCGTACCCGAAATCGCCTACGCACACCACGAAAAACTCAATGGCCGGGGTTATCCCAATCATCTGTCACGAGAAGAAATACCGATAGAATCGCAAATGCTCGGCGTCGCCGACATTTTCGACGCCCTGACCGCCCAGGACCGCCCATACAAGCCGGCAGTTCCACTACAGAAAGCTCTTGACATAATGCGCATGGATGTCGACCAGAACCACATCAACCGCGAAATTGTCGATATCTTTATCAACAAAAAGATCTATCGGGTACTCGAAGGCCGCATGTTTCGCTGATCATGGCTAAAATACTCATTCTCGCCGACATCGAGGGCTCAACCAATTGTCTCAGGCGCGAAGACGCACAGCTTTTCAACGATGGCTGGGTGCGGGCCTGTGTCGGTCTCACTCTCGATCTTAACGAAATCTGCAGCAGTCTGCTGCAGGCTGGTGCCAGGCATATCCGCATCAAAGATTTTCATCGCACCGGTTACAACATATTCAAGGAACTTCTTGTCGAAGGCGTAGAACTCGACCAGGGCTACAAAAGTGGCCCGGCCATCGGCATTGGCGATGTCAGCGGCTACGACCTGCTGATGATGGTCGGCCTGCATGCAGCTTCCGGCACTCCCGGGTTTCTGCCACACACACTGACTTCGAAACTGGCTGAAATAGAGGTCAACGAACATCCACTTTGCGAAGCCGAACTTTTTGCCTCTTCAGTAGCCGCTTATGGCCTGCGACCCGCATTTTTCAGCGGCTGTCAGGAGGCCTGCGCCCAGGCAGCCTGGGCAATACCCGGCCTGATTGTCTGCGAAATCGAAAAGCCGCTGAGCGAACCCGCGGTCGAATTGCGCAAAAAACTGGCTGCACAAGCAACCAGGGCTCTGACGACGTTCAAACACCAGCCTGATCAGCTGCCACTGCCTTATCGGCCGGCAGGCCCGTTCGACGCCCGCATAACCATGCGAGATGGCACTGCCATCGCCGATAAATTGCGCAAAAGATGGAATCTTCAGGGCTCAGACGATATGATTGAATTCAGCGCACCCGACATGAATGCGCTGTACTGGCAGCTGACCAGAATTGCCTATCTGACCCCGGTGATCTGCCGATCTCTCGAACTCTCTTTGCGGGCAGCGAATCTGGCCGGCAAAATTGCCCATCTCTGGGCGCGGCGACGCCGGCATCAGCTCAATCTTCGTGATAGATAAAGTCGATGCAGACCGTTGCTGCCAGACTGATCAGACTCATCGAAGTATCGCTGTGAATTTCGAGTTCATAGGTATCAGCGGTGGTTAAAAGTTCGCGCAGAAGCCCTTCTGACTTGTGTCTGATCGTCGCAACCGGATTGCCGTTAGTATCCTTGAACTGAAAGTTTCTGAAGCGCCAGCCACCGCTGATGGTTCCGAGGCTTTGCCCGTTGCCGTCTTCGACGGCAATACCTGGATTCATCAGCGAGAACTTCTGTTTCAGGCGGCCGAGCACCTTGTCATCAGCACCACGCACGGTAAAAATTGAACAGGCCAGAGCCGCCGGTCTGGTTATCTCAAGAACCGGATTACCCTGTGTATCACGCATAACCAGCTTTACCGGCAGAAAAGCCTTGTCGAGAAAAGCACGAGCAATGCTCTGTGCTGTTGTTGCTTCTTCGTCGATGCTGCCCAGAAAGCTGCCATTCTGCGGATCTAAAATCATGTATGACTCGCAAAGTTTTGTGGCTCCCACCATTTCTTTTACGATGTATTTGTTTTTCATTGCCATGTTAGCCATAGTTTCCTCCCTTACCAGACTCTTACGCCTATTTCATCGGCCCATTCATAGGGTTCCACCCCATATTCGCCAGCTTCATCGATCAGCCCGGCAAAAACCTTTTCGGCCAGTGCGGCTTTGATCATGTTGATATCAGGAGCGACACCCGGCTTGATGCCACAGGCGGTAAAGCCCTGGCGCCAGGCATCTTTCTTTTTCTGATCTTCGACATTCTGCCACGCTGCCCTGATCATGTACCAGCCAGCCTGAAAGTCTTCGAGTGCATCCTTTTCGGTGCGGCTCAGATTGGCAAAATTGCTGGTAAGAGTATCTTTAATGGCGGCAGTAGCGGAAGCGTCATACCAGACCGGCTGGTCGGGCTGGGCCAGAAAAGCCAGATATTCGACAAAGGCGTCTACGGCCTGAACCGTGATCAGAATCTCGCCTTCCTGAAACACTTTCTGCGAGCTTTCGTTCTGCAGACGGTTGAACAGTTGAGAAGCCGCATCTTCAGGCACTTCGGCGGCTGTTTGTGCAAAATCGTCAGCCAGATCAGCCTGAATTACTTCAAGCTCTTCTTCATCGAGTTCAGCAAGCGAATCTGTCAGAGTTATCGCTTCAAGAAAGTCTTCTTTTTCTTCTTTGCTCATTTCTGCACACTCACGCGTAATCTCAGCCAGAAAACTCTCTTTCTGAGCAACCGTCAGGCGTGTGGTCAGCGCAAACTCGATAAGACGAATATGGCAATCGACGGCAAAAGCGGTAATCGGTGGTTCACCCGGCACTACGATCTTTTCATCAGCCATTGCCGGCAAAAAACCAGCGAACAGAAGTGCGGTCAAAAGCAGCAAAGCAACTGGCAGCGCCTTTTTCATGATCAACTCCGTAGAATTCAGTTTCAGATAGACTCATGATATAGGCTTACGCCGTTTTTTTCAACCAGCGTCAAAACGGTCTGGGATTGAGAAGAGAATTCAGTCGATTACGATTACGATTACGATTACGATTACGATTACGATTACGATTACGAAAAAGATTTTATAACCGGGAATTTTCAGATTCAACAGATAAACAAAATACCTGGTGAATGAGGTACAGTCGTCGAAAATTCATCTGAGCAAAAAGCTGGGAATAGTGTTATCTTATCTGGTCAGGGCATGCTGCTCAGAGTATCAAATAATGTGCGAGGGATTCTATGGCCGCGAAAAGTCAGATTAAAGTCGACATTGCAATACAGAACGAGCTCGAAGATCTGGTTACCGAACTGCGTTCAACGCTTATCACCAAACGCCTGAAAGCTGTCAAGTCGCTGGGTAGACTCAAAACCCCCATCGCCGTAGAGCCTCTCACCAAAATACTATCAGATCGTTCACGCGAAGTCAGATGCGCCGTTATTGAAGCTCTCAGTCTTATCAACCCACCCAATCTCGGAGAAATTCTGCAACCCCTGGGCAGAGACAAATCTGCCGATGTCAGAATTCGCGTTGCTCATTCTCTTGGCAGCTGCGACAGTGAAGATGCCATAGAAAACCTGATGACACTGATACGCGACCAGCGCGACGAGGTCGCCAACATGGCTGCCCGCAGTCTGGCCCGCCATCCGCGCGCAAGCCTGGCTTTGCTGATCAGACTTTTTGGTGATAAATCATGGAAAATCAGATCACGAGCCGCAGCAGCCGTTACCAGAATGAGCAAGAACGCGGTAGAAGCGCTTAAACTCGCAATAGACGACAATGACTCTAACATCAGATTCTGGGCGGCCATCTGCATCGGCCACCTGCGCGACCGCACACACACCAGGATACTGCTGGAAAAGCTGCAGGACCGCGATATCGGAGTACGTATCGCTGCTCTGCGGGCACTGCGCGAAATCGGAGACCCGAATGTAGCAGCAAAGCTATTTGAAGCGCTGTCGCAGCCTTCAGAACAGATTCGCGACCTGATATACGAGATTCTCAAAGATTTTGGTACTCACTCGATTCCATATCTGATGGAATCGCTTTCGAGTGAATACTGGATGGGCAGAGCGCTGGCAGCACAGGCTCTTACCGACATGGGCAGTGAAGCGGTATTTCCGCTGGTTTCGGCCCTCGAAAGCCAGGATAAAGAGCGTCGCTACTGGGCCATCAGAATTCTCGGCAAGATGCACGAACAGACAGCATACGCCGATATCAAAAAGTTTCTTTCCGATCCCGACCCCGAAATCCGCATGGCCGCGCTCGAATCTATGGGTTATTATCTCAACCCCGATGCAGTGCCGGCAATGATCGAAAGATTTCTTGACCCGGCCTGGGTTGTGCGCAAACATGCCTGTCGGGCTATAGTTAAATTCGGCACCAAAGCGGTATCTAACCTGCTCAAGGCTTTAAGCTCAGTCGAAGAAGACGTGCGTTACTGGTCTCTGCGCGCTATCGGTGAGATCAAACCTCGTGGCATCTACCCGCATCTGATCAAACTTTTCAAAGACCGCTCATGGACCATTCGCAAAACGACTTCAGACGTTCTCGGCGGCTACGGAGAAGACGCTCTGATGGAACTCACCGCCCTCGCCACCGACTCTACCGATTCAGAAGCAAGATACTGGGTTTTGCGTTCTCTCGGCCGCATCCGTGCCGGCATGTCGTTGCCACTGCTGTTCAGAGCTCTCGAAGATCCTTCCGAGTCGATTCGCGATGCGGCCCAGAAAGCCCTGGCAAACTACGGCAGCGAAATTATCGACGATCTTTTTGCGCTGCTCAAGAGCGAAAAGCGCATGCTGCTCGAAAGCGTCTGCGCAACCTTTACTCGAATCGGGCCGGCACTTATGGTGCCCAAGCTCTGCCGCAACCTCGGCAAGTTCGACGAGCACGTCAATTACTGGATAAGACGGGCACTGACCACTTTCGGCAATGAAGCCCGGCCACACGTAATTCAGCTGTTGCAGAGCAAATCAGAAGAAATCAGGCGACAGGCGATTCTGAGCCTGGGTCTGATTGGCAAACACAGTGACAGCGAAGCTATTCAACCGCACCTCAAAGATGAATTCTGGCCGGCGCGCATAGCCGCTGCCGAAACCCTTGGTACTCTCGGTGATGCATCAGCGGTCAATGCCCTGATCGAAGCACTCGAAGACGAAGACGAAGATCTGGCCATGGCTGCCATCATATCGCTCGGCAGAATCGGCGATGAACGGGCGGTACCTGGCCTGATTTCGACGCTGCAGCGCGAATCCTGGGCCCTCAAATTTCAGGCAATCAAGATTCTCGGCGAAATGCGGGTCAACCGCGCCTTTGTCGATCTCGTCAAACTTCTCGACGAAGACACGCTCGACCTCAAAATACATATCATCAGATCCCTCGCCCGCATCAGCCACCCGCGCTGCTACGAAGAGCTCAAAAAACGTTTCGACAAGGAGCAGGAAAGCGAAGCGCGCCTTGCCTATATCGAGGCACTGGCTGAACTCGGCAATCCGGCCATTGTTACCGAGTTCGTTAAAATGGCTCAGAACAAAGACAACTGGGATGAGCGGCGGGCAGCAATCAGAGCTCTCGGCATCATGCGCGTCGTCAACGCCAGAAGCGTTCTCATTCAGGCTCTCAAAGACAAAGATGCGGTCATCAGCCGCGAAGCTCTGGCAGCGCTTGAGCAGATACTGCCACCAGAAGAATTCAGAAAAACCGAGAAGGCAATCGCGGCGGCACGCCGCCAGCAGGAAATGTTTCAGAAGGCTTTTAACGAAGGCATGCGGCAAATGCGTCTTGGTGCCATGCGCGAAGCCGAGAAGTTTCTCAAAGAGGCGATCAAAATCAATTCTCGCGCGGCTTACGTCTATTCGGCTCTCGGCAACCTTTATTACAAGACCGGCAAGCTGATCGACGCCACCAAGGCCTACGTCATGGCAACCACTATCAGCCCTGAAGACATCACACTCAAACTCAATCTCGGCATGGTCTATTACCGCCGCCGCGCCTACAAAGAGGCGGCCCAGGTGTTCGGCAAGGTTGCCAAATCGGCAGGTCCAAAGAGCCAGCAGGGTCAGTATGCCAGCAAGATGATTGCGCGCATCAATGTTGAAGCCAGACAATCATCAGCGCCGCCAGAATTTGAGTAAGCGCCCGGAAAACCTTGCGCCACTCAGCGGATCAAAGTCGATGAACGCAAAAGTTGAATCAATAATGCACCCGATACTGCGCCGCTTTCTGCCGATATTATTGCTGTGCGGCCTGTTTATAATAAACATGGCGCCTGACGCAGAGGCACTTACCAGATGCGGCGACTGTCAGTATCCGGTTGCTTCTGATGCTCTTACCTGTCCCAAGTGCCTGCGCAAGCTGAAATGGCCGATCATACCCGAGCGCAGTCGCAGCGCCCGGGTAGTAGTGCGCACCGGTAGCGACGCGTTTATCAGACATCCTCACGCACGCGTGCGCCAGTATCGTGACGACCGTAACAGTGGCGACGATCAGATCGGTCACATCGGCTCGTGGGGCGGGCCGACCACCCTGCGTTACCTGCTGCGCTTCGATATTCCGCGAGCATTCGCTATGGCGCAGGTCGATATGAAGGGTTTCAATGTCAGGCGGGCGCTGCTTAAACTATGCGTAGCCGATCATGGCCAATACGCCGGTCTGCCGATAAGAATCTATCTTCTTACGCGACCCTTCGCAGAAGGAACAGGCATAGCCGGAGTGCGCGAACAGGATCACGACGGATGCGACTGGTATCATTCAGCGCCACTCATGGTCTGGCATAGAGAAGGCGGCGACTACGCCGAAAAACCTTCGATTCCGGCGATTCTTGGTGAAGATGGAGAAAATGAAACGATTATCGATATCACCGAGCTTATCAGGGCCCGCTTCGATGAGTATGAAAAGACCGGAATCTGGAACGACCCCGGCCTGCTGATCATGCGCGACGTCAGCCGCTATGGCTACCGTGGCTACGTCACCATTTACAGTCTCGAAGCAAGTTTTATCGGCCAGAGCGTTCGTTCGCCCGAACTTTTCATTCACTGACGCGTTGCTGCGACGCCGCGCGACGTTGCATGCACCGGCTGCGACACAGCAGCAAAATCGCGAAAACCCTTTCCAGAAGCTAATTCTAAAAGTTGGCACGCCCCTTGCAATAATAGTTGGCGTAAAGCAATTAACGCAAACTCATAAGCAGGAGGAATAAGAATATGTCAATCTGGAATTTCTTGAAGGAAATGGATCAACTGCAGTCGCAGCTGGGCGAACTGGCCCGGCTCAACTCGATCAGCGGCTGGCCGCGCATGGCTTTTCTGCCGGGTGTGTCTGCACGCCACTTCCCGATGATGAATATTTCGGCTGACGATCAGAATATCTACGTCGAAGCTCTCGCCCCTGGTCTCGACAGCCAGAGTCTCAAAGTGACCGCTCTGCGCGACAAGCTGACGATCAGCGGCGAAAAAGCTACCGTTAAGGTGGCCAGCGAAAAGTTCCATCGCAGCGAGCGCTCGGCCGGCAAGTTCACCCGCACCATCGAACTGCCGACCCAGATCAACCCTGACAGAGTCGAAGCAGAATACACCAACGGCATTCTCAAGATCACTCTGCCGAAAGCAGAAGAAGCCAAACCCCGCCAGATCGAAATCAAGGTCGACTAATTGAAGAGCAGAAAGAAAGGAGAGATTACCATGGCCGAAAAAACTATTCCCGCAACCCAGAACACTGAAAATCAGGTGGTAAAACGCGAAATAACCAGAAATCCAGAGGCTTATGTAACGCCGCTGACCGATATATACGAAGAAGAGAACGGGCTTCATGTACTCTGCGACCTGCCGGGCGTCCAGAAGGACGGCCTCAGAATCAAGGTCGAAAACAACATACTGACGATCGAGGGCCACGTAAATGCGAAGAACGACACAGCCTATCTGCTGCACGAATTTGAACCGGCCAACTACTACCGGCAGTTCGAGCTCAGCGACAGCGTTGACCAGGAAAAGATCAACGCCGAAATGAAAAATGGCGTTCTGTCTATCTTCCTGCCCCGCGCAGAAGCCCTCAAACCTCGCACAATCGACGTTAAAATCAACTGACCTGCGCTACAGACAGCCTCTGTTACACGATTGCCCCGGCAATGCACAAAGCAAAGCCGGGGCAAATTTTTGTCCTTGACAAAGGTGGCAGGTTTAAACAGATTTTCACTTTTGTAAGCAAGTTTCTGTTTTTCTGGAGGGTATCATGCCAATTACAGTTAAAAGCCTGGTGACGGGCATCGCCATGGCCGGACTATTCGGCCTGGCCGCCAGTATTCCGGCACATGCCATACTTGAAGGCCCGAATCGCGAACGGTTCGAGCATCTCGACTTCTCTGAACACATGATCAGAGCAGGTCTATATGCGAAAAGCGGCAAAGCCGTATTCAACCGCGACCAGAAAAGATTCGTCCGCGGCATCAATGAAAGCAATGCGCCGCACATTTACGAACCAGACGTCTATACATGGGAACTGGCCATGGCCGAGCATCGTAAAAAGCTGGCCCAGCTGGCTCCTCCGCAAGAACCGCCAATTCCGATGGTATCACCGGTACCGATGTCAGGCCCCGGCATGTTGCCGGCCAGCCCCATGCCGGTACAGCTTACGCCAATAGGCCCGCAGGCAGTTTATGAGAGCTCTGCCACATTGCCGGCAGATGCACAGGAACGCATGAACAACATGGTTTACCGCGCCCGCGCCCGTGGCCTGCATCCGGGCAGCGAGCTGCGCGCTCACGAAATCAAGCAGAGACTGATCGACCACATGAACAATCTTGGCGGCGACGGATCTGGCGCCCAATACGGTTCGCCATCGATCCCGGCTCTGCTGCCAGCTTTGCCCGATTTACCCAAAGGCAACCGTGGCGACTCTTACGACTCAGGATTCTAGGGCAAGCGACCTTTAAAACAGCAAAACAAATCCCCGCGATCGGGAATTTTTCCGAGAGCGGGGACTTGTTGTTTTATAGCAATTCAAGCTGAACCATA
>Ga0116142_10001359_pt1 | contig 29403 bp, 22 predicted proteins | sample AD_UKC033_MetaG_FD_89785 | JGI IMG/M metagenome (GOLD analysis project Ga0116142, IMG submission 89785) | Active sludge microbial communities of municipal wastewater-treating anaerobic digesters from USA - AD_UKC033_MetaG | ecosystem: Engineered > Bioreactor > Anaerobic > Digestate | place: USA... | reverse complement strand
TGCCGCGGGTCAGGACGGAGGCCAGGTCGAAACGGAAGCCATCCACGCGCATATGAAGCACCCAGTAGCGGAGGCAGTCGAGAATGAAGTCGCGCACGACGGGATGATTGCAGTTTACGGTGTTGCCGCAGCCGGTGTAGTTGGCGTAGTGCCGACCGTTCTTTTCCATGATGTAGTAAATGGAATTGTCTATGCCGCGGAAGGAGTAGGTGGGGCCGCCGTCACCGCCCTCGGCCGTGTGGTTGAACACAACATCGAGGATGACCTCGATCCCGGCTTTGTGAAGCGCTTTGACCATTTCCTGGAATTCGCGGACCTGTCCTCCGCGTCCGCCGGAGGCCGCGTAGCGGGCGTTGGGCGCAAAGAAAGCCAGTGTGCTGTAGCCCCAGAAATTGCGGAGCGATTTCCGGCTGGTGTTTTCCAGATAATATTCCATCTCATTGAATTCCTGAATGGGCAGGAATTCAACAGCGGTGATGCCGAGATCGCGCAGATAAGGAATTTTCTCCTCAAAGCCGCGATATGTGCCCGGATATGAAACTCCCGACGAAGGATGCACGGTGAAACCGCGCAGGTGGGTCTCGTAAATCACGGACTGGTGCAGCGGGGTGGACGGATGCTGATCATCTTCCCAGTCAAAGGTGTCGTCGAGAATGACGCCGCGCGGAAAGGCGGCGCCGTTCAGCGGCTGGTCGCCGGGCTTCAAGCCATGCGGGTCAGCCCACTTCGGCGCGCCGGAGACAGCGAGAGCGTAGGGATCCAGAAGCCACTGTCTCGGATTGTAAAAGCGCGCTTCCGGTCCGTCGGCCGGGCCCTCCATGCGGTAGGCGTAGAACTGTCCGGCCCGGGCATCCTCTACATGGATATGCCAGATGTCGCCGACCCGGTTCAGCTCCGGCCGCAGTTCAATTTCGCGCGAAGGGCGCGCAGCATCCGGTTCATCGAACAGCATGAGCCATACGCGCCGGGCACGGCGGCTGCAGAGCGTGAAGCAGACCCCGTCATTCAGGACGCTGGCCCCGTAGGGAACGGGGAAGGCCGTGCGCGTATGAATTTTTCCGTTAAATGTTCTTTTCATTTTCCTTCGTATCCTTGTGTCCGGGGACAAACCATGCAAAAAGTTTTTTCACCCCGCGGCCGGTTCCTCGAATGGTGTGATAGCTTCCCTCCGCGGTAAACCGTGCCACACCTATGGTCCCGGCCACAGCCGGCTTCAGAAGATAATCGCCAACCGCTTTGGCCGAACTGTCTACAGCGCCGGTGATGCCGTCATTGAGCCGCTTCCAGAAATCCGGTTCTCCGGCCGCCTGCGGGGCCGTCACCATGATGCGCGGCCGGAGCGACGGCAGCACGTCCTTGGTGAACATGTCCTTCACGTCGGTGAAGAAATTCCCGGCATGGGCGGTGATGGACTCCGCCGCCCGGGCGCGGGTCCATCCGCGGTAGGCTGCGCAGCGGTCCATGGCCGCCCGACCGGCCACGGAAGTCAGCAGCCCGGCGCCGATGCCCTGCGCGATATCATCCATTACACGACCGACGAACGGGATTCCCGAAAACAGTTTGTCGAACAGGGTTTTCCCGAGGTTCAGCAGATTGACGGCCGCCACGGTTCTCAGCGTGTCGCGCAGAATCATCCACTGCTCGCGATGGAGCGGGCGCGCATTGTAGATGCGGGCGATGCGCACAACCATGCTCCCGTTCCGGTACAGAACCCCGGCCGCATCCAGGCTGTGATAGGGGCTGAGTGTGACTCCCAGCATGACATCCCGCACACTCCGGCGCACTTCATGGGCGGCCAGCCCGTTCAGCACGGCGAGCAGGGGACGGATGGCCTGCTCCTCGGCTGTGCGCGTGTCGCGGATCAGGTCATCGCGCAGGGGGTGGGAGCGCAGCGTGTCCTGCAGCAGGGCCATCTGCTGCTCTGCCGCCGCGGCCTGCTCCGGGGAGAGGCTGGGGTTGCCCGAGAGGCGCCGAAGATACCTGATCAGATAGCGTGTGTAGCTTGTGAGCTGCCGGTGAGAGGCTTCGGCAATGTTCTCCGGAAGCTCCGGCGGAGTCAGGACGGCCGGGAAAGACAGCCACTGGTGCAGGAGCCAGACCACGAGAGAAACCGACACCACTCCGACGATGAAAAGATAGCCCGCCGCGGCGCCTGCATGAAGATCGCGCAGCAGCACATAAAGCCGCAGCAGTTCAACAGCAGCCATGGCAATCAGCGCGAAGCTGATCACCCAGACAATTCGAACTGCAATATCCCAGATTCGCCTGAACATGATTGCCCTTATGAAAGCATGTGTTCAGGTTAGCTTGTGTGTCCGTGGCATCTCAAGTTTAAAGAGATGCGCGCAGGATCCGGAAGGCAATGTCTCTTCCCGTCAGGGGAATCTCAAAGTGCCACGAAAGAAAACGTCCGAGCAGCCCTTCGATTTCCCGGGCCTGCCGGGGCTGGCACCGCACGGCGCGAGCGCCGGAGGAGTGGCGGGCGCGCTGAAGGCCGCGCAGGGCCGCGAATATGTCCGGCGCAAGGCGCGCGGGCTCTTCCGGGCAGGTGCCGGCGCATGTCCTGCAGATCAGCCCGCCGCGCTCGTGGGAAAACCATGTGTCGTCCCGTCCCGGCTCGAGTTCCCGTCCGCAGTGCAGACAATCCTGCAGGCGTGGAGCCAGCCCCATGCTTTCCAGGAGCTTCATTTCCAGCCAGAATGTGTGCTCGGCCGCCGCGCCGCGGGCGGCCAGATCGTCCAGTGCTTCATCCAGAAGGCGCCAGGTGTCCGCATGTTCGGCGTGCACCGGTCCGATTCTGGCTGCCAGATCCGCGAAATAGGAGGCCATCGCCGCGGCCCGCCAGTCGGTGCGCAGGGCCGGCCGCATTTTCAGCGGACAGCATTCGCTGGCGATATGCAGTTCGCGATGCTCCCGGCCGTAGAACAGCAGTTCACAGGTGTAGAACAGATCATACTGGCCGAGAAAACGGCTTTTCGGCCGCCGGCCGCCTTTGATCATGGTGGACAGCCGGCCCCAGCCGGGCGTCAGCCAGGTGACGACGGAGGAGGTGTTGGACACCGGGGCGATGCGCAGGGCGATGGCATCGGTTTTCAGAATGCGTGACATCAGCCGCCTGTTCCGCTTCGAAGGCCCAGGAGAATGAGAGCAATGCTGTAGTAGATCAGCAGCGCGAAGATATCGTTGGATGAAGTCACAAACGGGCCCGAAGCGACGGCAGGATCCACCCTGAGACGGTTGAGCGCAATGGGCACCATTGCGCCGAAAACGGCCGCGAAGGTCATGGCGGAAAAAAGGGCCACCCCCACCGTAAGCGAAAGGAAAAGCGGTGTGTGCAGGTCGTTCTCGTGACCGGACAGGTGGATCAGATAGCGGGCCCACAGGCCGATAATGGCCGCGCAGGCAATCCCCATGATGGCCCCCGCTGAGATTTCGCGCCCCAGCACCTTGAGCATGCTGCGGCCCTCCAGCGTGCCCAGCGCCAGTCCGCGGACGACCAGCGTGGAAGACTGGATCCCGGTGTTTCCTCCCATGGCCATAACCACAGGCACGAAGAAGCTGAGCACCATGACCTGGGAAATATCATTCAGAAACTTCTTGAAAATGAAACTCGTCACAAACCCCGTGGCCAGCGTGATCAGAAGCCATGGAAGCCGCGCCCCGCATGCGTGCAGCGGGGTCATGGAGGTGAGTTCGGAGTCATCCGACCCGGCGAAGCGGAAGATGTCCTCGGACGCCTCTTCCTGCAGCACGTCCACCACATCGTCCACCGTGACCCGCCCAAGCAGCTGTCCGTCGGCATCGGTGACCGGCACGGCCAGCAGGTCATAGCGTGAAATGATGCGGGCCACCTCTTCCTGATCCGTGTCCGCTTTCACGGATACGACATCCTTGTGGGCGATGGCTCCGAGGGTGATCTGCCGGTTGCGGATTTTCAGGAGCTCCCACAGCCCGATAAAGCCTTTCAGTTTCTGGTCGTCATCCACGACATACGCATAATAAAACGCCTCTTCTCCCTCCATGAATGCAATGGCATCGAGAGCTTCAGCTACAGTCATATTCTCACGAACCGCGACCACCTCGGGAGTCATGATTCCGCCGGCGGTGTTTTCGTCGTACTTCAGCAGATTGCGGACGTCGCGGGACTCCTCTTCCTCCATGAGTTCGAGCACTTCCTCGGAACGCTCTTCGGGAAGTTCGGCGATCACGTCAGCCGCATCGTCGGGGTCCATTTCCTCGACGAGTTCGGCAAGCTCATTGTTGCTGAGAGATTCAAGAACCTCGTCTTCAGCAAGGCCTTCCAGTTCGGCCAGCACATCGGGTTTGAATTCTTCGTCAATGAGGGCAAAAACTCTGACACGCTCTTCCGGGAGCAGTTTCTGGAGCAGTTCGGCCAGATCCGGGGCGCGCCGGGAATCGAGCATTTCCGCAAGCTGGTTCCACTGCTCTTCGCGGATGAGCCTGCGAACCTCCCGTTTCAGCTGTTTCATCGTCAGCATTTGCGTCCAATCTGTGAGATAAAACAGCATTCTACTCTTACGCGGGACGGACTCGCAACAGCGTTTTTCCGTCAGTCGAAAAAAACCTGCGTCCTCTGAGATGAATATTCGGCTTTTCTGCTTTTATGAATCCGCGGAATGCTGTACTTTGCGAAACTGGATTGTCGAAAGGTTGTGGAGAAAACAGACAACGTGAGCACAAGCAAATCAGAGATTCGCGCGCGCTGGAAACCGGGGGCGGCCGTTCTGGGGGCCGCGCTGGCGGTTTATTATTTAACCCTCAGCCGGGTCTTTTATCCGGTTGAATCTGCCCATTATGTGGCGCTCCATCTGGGCTTGTGGCCATTCCCTCCGCTGTCTCATGCGCTGTGGGGGGCCTGCATCAGAATCCTGAACCTGCTGCCCGGCGGCGCACCGCTTTTCAATGCATTCAGCGGCATATGCGCCGCGCTGGCCCTGATGCTCATTTTTGTGCTGACCGTGCGTCTGAGCTACAGCGGTTTGCCCGAAAGATACCGCGATCCCTCCGTGCTGCGCCGTTCCCGCCTGATCGCGGGGTTCGCGGCATCAGCCGCGCTTGGACTGTCCGTCCCTTTCTGGTTCGTGGCGACAAGGGCCCATGTGGCAGCGTTTGACCTGATGCTTCTCTTGTGGGTGGTCTGGCTGCTGGTGCGGTTTCACGAAACCCGTTCAATGAAGCACCTGCTGCTGCTGTCGTTCTTCTGGGGTCTTGCGGTCACCGAATATCCGACCATGATCCTGCTGAGCGCAGCCATTGCTCCGGCGCTGGCCGTGGTGCTCTGGCGCGCAAAGATGCTCAATGCGAAAACCATCCTGCCGGCGCTGGGCTGCTTTATCCTGAGCCTGGGCGTTTATGTTGTCCAGGCTCTGCTTTATATCCGCCACCCCGCGTTCCAGTGGCAGGAACTGACAGGTTTCTTTCAGGTGCTCTGGTTCATCTGGCGCGAACAGTATCTGGCCCTGCGGGCAGGCATGGGTGCAAATGGATGGATCATGATACTGATCAGCATGCTGGTGCCGGCCCTGTCCCTGATCCCCAACACACTGTCCGGTTCGCGCACGGTAAAGTATCAGTGGACGCATTTCCTGCTCTATTCCGTGTTTGTGGTGCTGGCGGCGGTCCTCCTGTTCAATATATATCCGGCTCCCTGGCCGATGGTCAAACTGCGGCCGCTGCTGGTGCTTCCCTATGCCGTATGCGCCGTATGGATGGGTTATCTTGCCGGTATTCTGTATGCGGTGGTCTGTGTCCGGCAGAAGGACAACACCCGTTTTGCCCTTGCCCTCAAGAAATCCGCCAGCCTTGTGTTTGTTCCTCTGCTTGCCGCAGTCCTTGGCTTTGCGGCGGTTTTGAATTATGCGATTATTGACTCCCGTCCCGGAGACCGTGTGGCGAAAATGGCCTCCGGCATGGTGCGCGCACTGGATTCCCAGACATGGCTGATCACCGATGGACTGCTGGATGCAAACCTCGCCCTGTCAGCCGCAGAGCAGGGGATACCCGTCAATCTGCTCAATGTCCGCATTGCGGGCAAAAAGGGTTATCTGAACTATGCCGCTTCACTGTTTTCTTCCCCCCGCCTGCAGGGACTGGCCCGTATTGGCATTGTTCCGCTTCTGAAGGAGTGGATGCAGTTTGATGATGCATCCGTTGAACAGGTGGCCATCGCCACGGATGCAGATCTCTGGCGGTTCATGGGCAAGGATGCGGTGCCTGACCGGGGCATCTTCAAGGGCATGTCCGAGGCGATGGCCATGGATGCAGAGGAGTATTTCAGCCGGCAGCAGTCATTCTGGACCGAGGCGCGCGATCTGTTCGCGGGAGAAGTGAAGCCGAACAACATGGCCGCCTTCTACTGGTACTGGGCCCGGAGCCATCTTTCCAAGGTGGCGAACAACAGCGGAGTGCATCTGCATGATCTGGAGCGCCCCGATCTTGCCGCGCAGGCGTACCGCGCGGCGCGCCGGATTGATCCGGACAATCTCAGCGCCATGCTGAACCTGCACGCGCTGGCCGGAGCGGAGAAACTCCCGGAGTTTGAGGCGCTGAACAGGGAACTCGAGACGTTTATTGAGAACATGCAGGGGAAATACCGGCTGGACCGGCTGTCCGCACAGTATGGAATGATTCGCGATCCGCGCCTGTTTGTGCAGCGCGGCCTGCTGCTGGCGGCCAGCGGTCAGGCCAGCGCCGCGCTGTATGAGATGGAAAAGGTGGCTGAGCGTTCCCCTGCCAGCACCGATATGCAGATGATTCTCGCCGGCATGTACGGCGCTGATCAGCAGCCTGACCGGAGTGCCGCCGAGTATGCCCGTATTCTTGAGCGCGAGCCTGAAAATGCAAGGGCGCTGTCGGCCATGGTGCAGCTCAGTCTGCGCCGGCAGGATCCCGACGCGGCGGAGAAGTACCTGAACACCCTCAGCACGGTCTCCAATGTGAATCCGGTTGCTGTTCAGTACCAGCGGGCGCTGGTGGATGCCGCCCGCAACCGGATGACGGAGGCCATGGGCCGGCTCAGGGATGTGCTCCGCCAGCAGCCGGACAACCTGCAGGCGGGCATGACACTCATGCTGATCGCGCAGGCCGCGGGCGACACCCAGACCGCGGACGAAACCATGAATACCCTGACGGGCCGGATTAAATCCGAGCCGCGCCTGGCTCTCAGCATGGCCGTTATGGAACTTCAGCGCCGCAATTACAAAGAGGCCCGCGCCTATCTGGAAGGTTACATCCGGAATTTCCGCACGGATCTTTATGCGCTGGATCTGCTTCTCCGCCTCGATGCATTTGAGCGCAGAAAGGGCCGGGTTGAAGAGCATGTGGAGCAGATCCTGTCCATCAATCCACGGCATGCATTCGCGAATTATATGCTCGGCACGCTGCAGGTGGCCCGCGGCGAACTCGCGCTGGCGGAGGAATCCTACCGGGTGAGCCTTTCTGCGCAGGAGACGCCGGAAGCCATGAACGACCTTGCATGGCTTCTGCAGTCCCGCGGCGCCTATGAGGAGGCTCTTGACCTGGCCTACCGCTCACTGGCTGTTAATGACAGAACTCCATCCAGCTGGGATACCTATGCGATGGTTCTCAAGGGGCTGGATCGTCTTCTGGAGGCTGAGGAAGCCATAAACATGGCGCTGGGCCTGCAGCCGAACAATCCTGTATACCTCTACCATCTGGCGCTGATTCAGGAGGGACAGGGAGACTTGAAGGGGGCTCTGCAGACAGCTCGTCCGCTCCTGGATCGGGCGGCGGAGATTCCTCCGGAAACCTTTGACGGGATTCGCGATCTGATGTCCCGCCTGCCGCAATAGGAGCGTCACGAGGCAGCGGGCCGGTTCATCGCGGTCCGGATGAATCGAATATCCTCCAGCATCCGCGACTTTTCTCTGCGAGTCAGGCCTTTCCAGCAGACCGGCGTTTTTTCCAGCAGTGCGAGTGCTTTGACTTCCTCGGCAAATCGCTTCAGCGCCCTGCGGTCATGGCGGGCGGTCCGCGCCAGAAGACAGCTCAGCACCATCAGGGCCTCGCACCCGTGCTCCTGCACTTCAGAGCTGAATTCCACCAGGCAGCGGTCAGCTGCCTGACCCACCGTGAATTGCTCGGCCACGATGGCCGAGTAGAATGCTTCCATCACGGCACAACGCAGTTCATAATATCTGCTCATGATGCGCGTCAGTCCTTATACAGCACTTCCAGCGCGATGTTCGGATATTTTTCCATGAACTGTTCCATCACATGCAAACAGCTCTTGCAGGGATATAAATCGGTATAAAGCCGGATCCGGCCTGCTGCGTTGGTTTGCTTTCCGAGCTGCGCGGCAATGTCCTCAAGAATCTTGAATTCAGTGTCCACTTTCCGATCCCAGCAGTCCGGCCCGTTCACTTCACTTCTCCGGTTCACGCAAAGAGTTTCAAAAACGGCATTGGAAGGCGCGATGGAAATACCGCGAATCTGCATGACGGCCTCGTCCGACAGGTCATCCAGATTCTGAATGCCGCTGTGAGCAAAGTACTCCTGTTTTGTCAGTCCATCCGCCTTGGCGACGGCCCATGCGAAATTCTTGCGGTGCTGGAATTCCTCCGGTAGTTTTTGGCGGTGAATTTCGATGCGCGCTTGCACATGGGCATGAAGCGCATCTTTGGTCCGGCGGACCACCGGTTCCCTCCCATCCGCCAACCCTGCCGCCGCGGCGGCGAAAAGGAAAGCCGCTGCAAGTGTTTGTGCAAGAGCTGTTGAATATTTTCTCATTCCGTCTCCAGTCTTTGGGTCCCGGCGCGAAGGGGTTCTTCTATAAACCGCACCGCAGTCCATTCCGGGCAATTGACAAAACAGTTTAGTACAGCTTCTGTGCAGTCTCAAGAAATTGTTGCGTGCAGGAGTGGACAGAACCATGCTGCCGGTCTTCGAAAACGCTTTTCGGCATGCGCAGAAGATATTATACTCTGCGTATGTGGGAAAAGCTTTCTGCGAAGATGATGCTTGTGGCCGGAATTGCGGTCGGAGCTTTCGTTCAGGAGCAAACGATATCCGCGGCTTCGCTTGCGGAAGAGCTTCCGGGCGAAGAGGGGGCCGTCACATTGCAGGAGCAGGAATGGTCCGGCGAAGCCGCGCTAGTTCACAAAGACAGCCCGTCCTGGAGCGGGGAGGAGATGGTGCGGCAGGCGATACGGCTGGGCCGGCCGCTGCTGCCGGCGGCAGGAGAGGAAAGTGTTTCTGAAATGGATAAAAGCCCTGCCCTGCAGATCAGCACGGAATTTCTTGAGCGCCTTCATCTGAATCCGATGAAGGGCGGGGCTGTGGCCCGCTCAAGACTGGAAATGGATCCGGACACCGGCGGCATCGGACTGCGGAAGCTGGAGATGGGTTTTGAGGGTCGCGGCCTCTGGCTGATTCACACTCCCTCCACGGACGAGACCGAAGGCTCCATGGGCCTGGAGCTGAAACTTCGCTGGTGACTCCCCAATCATGCCGGGTTAGGAACGGCTGAGGAAGAAACGGGTAGAGCAAGGCGTCCATTACCGGAACCGACAGAGCGGTTCCCTCCACAGGTTTATGGAGGGTCGCGCTCCTTCGCGACCGGATCGTGATCAGAAGGTTTCGACGAAGCACAGCCCATCAAACAAAAGATACCGGTTCTGCTTGACAAACTGACTGACTGGTCAGTATTTTGTGGCGCATGAGTATCCGGGAAGAGAAGAAGGAAGCCAAGCGGTCAGCGATTCTTGCGGCAGCCGAAGGCCTGTTCCGCGCCCGCAGATATGACGAGGTCACACTGGACCAGGTGGCGAAAAAGGCGCGCGTCGGCAAGGGAACGATCTATCTCTATTTCAGAAACAAAGAAGCTCTGTTCTTCCAGATGGTCACCGAGGATTTTGAAAGCATGCTCAAAACGGTTGAGCAGATTGCCGTTTCTGACCGCGACATCCGCCGCCGCCTGCTCGACATCTGCTCTGAAACCAGCGCCTTTTTCACTGCCAGATTCATGTTTCTCCAGATCATGCATCATGAAGAGCAGTTTCTGAGAAACCGGCAGATGCAGTCGCGCCTGAAGAAGGATCGCGACCGTCTGCGTGCGGCCCTTCACAGGGTGTTTCTTGATGGGATCCGCAATGGGGTGCTCCGCAATGATTGCCCGGCTGATGTGATGGAAATCGCTTTGGTGGGTGCCATGCGCTTCCGCAATATGTCCGCGTGCGAGACGGGGGCAGCTATTGACCTTGAGGCGATGATTGATCTTTTCCTTCAGGGCGCTGCCGCCTGCAATAAAAAGAGTAAACGGACCGTTTTATGAAAATGAATATCATCAGAATTTCCTGGGCATCCCTGTTGGCGCTGCTGCTTGGGGGCTGCGCCGTTTTCCAGCCGTCGGCTCGGAATGAAAAGGCCTATGCGGATTCACTGGGCGAGTTCAGGCTTTATGACGAGGCCCAGGTGCCGCACATTACGGCATGGTGGCTGAGTTTCAACGATCCGCAGCTCAACGACCTGATGACAGAAGCGCTGGCCCAGAACCTGTCGCTGCAGCAGGCCCGGGCTCGACTGCGCCAGGCGTGGCTGGTTGCGGAGAAGCAGGCTTCTGCCCGAAGAATTTCCGCCGAGGCTTCCGCCGGAGCGGGGGTTTCGGAAGAGCGTCGCGAGACCGAAGAGGGCTCAACAAATATTTCGGCGGAGAATTATTCACTGGGCCTCGCGGCGGCCTATGAACTGGATCTCTGGGGGCGTCTGGCCTCGCTGGACAAGGCAGCGGAACTGGATGCGAAAGCCAGTGAAGCGGACCGCAACATCATGGCCGGCACGGTGGCGTCCGAGGTCGCGCTGACCTATTTCAACATCCTTTGGCAGCGCGAAACGCTGGATATTATCAACGATCAGCTTGAGACTGCGCGAAAAAATCTGGAACTGATGGAACTGCGCTTCCGCAACTCGCAGGCGACCGCGCTGGATGTGCTGCAGCGCCGCGAATCCGTTGCGCAGATCGAGGCCATGATTCCGCCGGCCCGGGCGAACGAGGAGTCGCTGATCCTTCAGCTTTCCATCCTTCTGGGGAAAACGCCGACCGACTCTGTGAAAGTCAAGGGTCGAAGGCTGCCGCCGCTGCCGCCTCAGCCGGATGCCGGTCTGCCGGCGGACCTGCTGGCCCGGCGTCCGGATGTGCTGCGCGCGGGTCTCCGTTTGCGGTCAGCCGACTGGACCCTTTCGGCTGCGCGCGCCGACCGGCTGCCCTCGATCCGTTTGTCGGCTTCCGCCAAATACGCGAGCAGTGACACTTCGGCTCTCTTTGACAACTGGATTGCATCGCTGGCGGCGTCGCTGACCGGCCCTATTCTGGACGGCGGCCGCCGTCGCGCGGAAGTGCAGCGGGTGCGCGAGGTGGTGGCCGAACGGCTTGCGGCCTACAGGGAAACGGTGATCAGCGCCGTAGGCGAAATCCAGGAAGTTATGATTCGTGAGAGCGGACAGACGGAATATCTGAAGGCGCTCGAACGTCAGCTCGCGGCTTCGCTTGCGACACGGGAGGAGGCGCTTGAGCGTTATAAGAAGGGGCAGGAGAATTATCTGACTGTCTTGAGCGCGGAAAACGGCGCGCAGCAGGTCCAGCGGCAGATATCACTGGCGGCGCATGATCGTCTGGCCCACCGCGTGAAACTCTATCGTGCGCTGGGCGGCGACTGGAATGCCATTCTGGATGAAACATCTTCGACAAATGAGAGGAAAAACCATGAATGACCGGATGGATTCAAAAGGCAAAAGCAAATCACGCATGCGAGCGACATTCGCCCTGCTGGGGTTGGCCATCCTTGCGGCGGCGGTTTTTGCGGCCGTTGTCATGATCAGGAACAAGCCTCGCGCGGGCAGGCGCGAGGCCATGCGCGTGATCCCGGTGGTGGAGGTGATGAATTTGGCCGCGGAAAACCGTCAGGTGAACATTGAATGCGCCGGGACGGTGATTGCCGCCGATGAAATGGATGTACAGCCGCTGGTGGCCGGGCAGATCCTGAAGGTTCATCCCGATCTGGTGGAGGGCGGCGTGATTCAGGCGGGCGAAGTGCTGGCGGAAATTGATCCGGCGGATTACGAGCTTCAGGTGGCTCAACAGCAGGCTGCACTGGACAAGGCGGAAAGCGCTCTGCGCCTGGAGCAGGGGCAGCAGGCGGTTGCCGAACGCGAGTGGGAACTTCTGGGCGATGAAGGCGCCAGTCGCAAGGACCGCGAACTGGCGCTCCGTAAACCCCAGCTCAAGGCCGCCCAGGCCGCGGTGGATGCGGCCAGAGCATCGCTTGAACAGGCGAAGTTGAATGTGGCTCGCGCCCGTGTGACGGCACCCGCCAACGGCGTGGTGGCGGCGGTGTATGCCGATGCAGGCGACCGCGCTGTTCCTGGTCAGCCCATAGCCCGCATTGTGAGCACCGACCGCTATTATGTCCGGGGTTCCGTTCCCGTCAATGCCCTGCGGTGGATTGATGTTTCCTCCGGCCGGGACGCCTCGCCTGCCGCAATTCAACTTTCATCGGGAGCCGTAAGGGAAGGCCGTGTGGTTCGTCTGCTGCCGGATCTTGAAGCGGGCAGCCGCATGGCAAGAATTCTGGTGGAGTTGCGCGATCCCCTTGACATGTCCGGGAATTCATTGGATGGCAAGGTTCTGCTCGGGGATTATGTCCGTGTCACGGTGAAGGGTCGCGAATTGAAAGATGTCCTCAGTGTCCCTCTGGAAGTTCTGCGCGACGGCCGTGAGCTCTGGTGGCTGGATGGGGATGCGCGCCTGCACATACAGCCTGTGGATATTGTCTGGATGGGCCGGTCTGAAGTGTATGTCTCAAATGGGAATCCGGATGGCTGGCGCCTGATAGTTTCTGATCTGGGCACCCCCATCGAGGGCATGGAACTGCGCATCGCGGGCGAGGGGGAAGCCGGAGGCCGTCCATGAGCAGTGATGTCATGCCTCCGGAGGCAAGCGGACCCATCGCATGGATGGCCCACAACCGGGTTGCGGCCAACCTGCTGATGATGTTTTTCTTCGTCGGGGGTCTGGCGGCCTTCCGGTTCATCAAGCAGGAGGTTTTTCCTGACATGCAGGAGAACATTGTCACGGTTTCAGTCTCGTATCCGGGAGCCAGTCCGGAGGAAGTGGAACAGGGCATCGTGCTTGCGGTCGAAGAGGCCTTGAGCGGGCAGGAGGGAGTAGACGAGATCCAGTCCACGGCCAGCGAAGGCCATGCCGTCATTCAGGCCACGCTGCTGGAGGGTGTGGATTCCATCAAGGTATATCAGGATCTTAAAAACGAGGTGGACCGGATCACAACTCTTCCGGAAGACTCCGAGGAGCCTGTCACCACGCTGGAGCAGCACCGGCGCGGGGTTATGACGCTGGCTCTGTTCGGCGAGGCCCGGGAGACGTCGCTGCGGCAGCTTGGGGAGCAGGTGAGGGATGCGCTGCTGGAGGATCCGGATATCACGCAGGTTGATCTCGAAGGCGTTCGTCCACTCGAAATCAGCATTGAGATTCCACAGGAGAATCTCCGGCGCTACAATCTGACGCTCCAGCAGGTGGCGAATATTCTCAAGACCAAGGCGCTGGATCTGCCGGGCGGCGGGGTCAAGACACAGGGCGGCGAAATCCTTGTGCGTGTGGTGGAGCGCCGCGATTTCGGGCACGAGTTCGCCGACATGCCGATCATTACCGGTCCCGACGGCTCAGAAGTCCGTCTGAGGGACATTGCCGCAGTAATTGATGGATTCGAGGATACTGACCAGTACGGCCTTTATAACAGAAAGCCCTCCGTGCAGCTTGAGGTCTATCGCGTCGGGGATCAGACTCCGGTGCAGGTGGGCAGAGCGGTTGAGCGTCGGCTCGATATGATCCGCCCCGGCCTTCCGGACGGAATCGAGATCGCCGTTATGCACAGCATGGCCAGTGTTTATCAGCAGCGCGTCACACTGCTGCTCAAGAACGGGGCCATCGGACTGGTGCTGGTTCTCCTGCTTCTGGGCGTGTTCCTGGAACTGCGACTCGCGTTCTGGGTCATGACGGGGATTCCCGTTTCCTTTCTTGGTGCGCTCATCCTTATGTACTTCTGGGGCGTTTCTATCAACATGATGACCCTGTTCGCTTTCATTATGGCGCTGGGCATTGTGGTGGATGACGCCATCGTGGTGGGCGAGAATGTCTATCATCACTATCAGGAGGGCATGCCTTTCCTGCGGGCGGCGGTGCACGGCGCCCGCGAGGTTGGCACTCCTGTTGCCTTCAGCATTCTGACAAACATAGTGGCCTTTCTCCCGCTTGCCGTGCTGCCCGGCATGATGGGGCGCATCATGAAGATGCTTCCAGTCGTGGTGGTTTGCACCTTTGTGCTGTCATGGATTGAATGTCTGCTGATATTGCCATGTCATCTCGGCCATCACCGTCCGCGCGAGCGGACAGGCTTCAGCAAATGGCTCCACGAGCGCCAGCAGGGGTTCAGCCTGCGGTTCCGCCAATGGGTTCAGACCCGGTATGGCCCGTTTCTCTCCCGCTGCCTCACGCACCGGTATTTTGTTGTCATGACGGCGTGCGCGCTGCTGATTGTGACGCTGTCTTATGTGGCCAGCGGCCGCATGGGTTTTGAAATGTTCCCGCGCATAGAGAGCGATTATGCGTATGGCTCCGTGGTGCTGCCTTATGGCGCGCACATAGAGCGGACCCGCGCGGCAGTTGACCGCATGATGGATGCCTCGCAAAAGGTTGTGGACGACTGCGGCTGCACACAGCTGGTCAAGGGGGTCATTGCCAATATCGGCCGCAGCGGATCACATACAGCGGATGTGCGGATCTATCTGGCTGATCCGGAAATCCGGGAGAAAATCATGAGCACGCAGCAGTTTGTGGAGCGCTGGCGCGAGGCCATCGGCGAAATACCCGGGATTGAAAACATGAAGCTGATGTCGGACCGCGGAGGGCCCGGAAGCGGTTCGGCCTTGACCGTGGAATTGCGACACCGGGATGTCGATGCGCTGGAGAAAGCGGCGGCCGATCTGGCGCGGGAACTGGAGCATTTCCCGCGTGTGTCTGACATTGATGACGGTGTGCAGCGAGGCAAGCAGCAGATGGATTTCCGTATTCGACCGGAGAGCGAAAGCCTTGGCCTTCACGCCGCGGATGTTGCCCGCCAGATACGAAATGCCTATGAGGGGGCCGAGGTTCTCCGCCAGCAGCGAGGACGCAATGAAATCAAGGTTAAAGTCCGCTATACGGAAAACGAGCGCGATTCAGAGGATGATATTCGGAACCTTATCCTGCGGACAGCCTCTGGCGGAGAGGTCCCTCTTGAGCAGGCTGTTACCATTCAGCGCGGCCGAGCCTACACGACCATCACTCACAGGAACGGGCAGCGCACCATGACGGTATCCGCGGATGTCCGTCCGCGAGCGCAGGCCGGCCAGGTGATCGAAGCCCTCGATCGCGAGACACTGCCGGCCCTGCTGCAGCGTTATCCGGGTCTGAGCTACAGCTATGAAGGCCACCAGGCGGAGAACCGCAAGAGCGGCGAAAGGCTTTCCATGCTGATTCCCGTCACCCTGCTGGCAATCTACGCCCTCCTGGCCGTGCCGTTCCGCAGCTACATGCAGCCCCTCATTGTAATGGTCAGCATTCCCTTTGGGGTGGTGGGAGCGGTGGCCGGTCACCTGATCATGGGATACAACATGAGCATGATGGGCCTGATCGGAATTGTGGCCCTGTCAGGCGTGGTGATCAACGATGCCCTGATTCTTGTCGACTTCGTGAACCGTGCAAGGGAGAAAGGGATGCCGGTGAAGCAGGCAGTGGTTCAGGCCGGCATTCAGCGTTTTCGCCCGATTATGCTGACCACGCTGACCACCTTCGGCGGACTGGCGCCGATGATCTTTGAGACTTCAAGACAGGCCCGCTTCATGATTCCCATGGCTCTTTCGCTGGGTTATGGACTGCTCTTTGCTACAATGATCACACTTGTTCTGGTTCCCTCCCTGTACATGGCGATTGAGGATATACGGAGCGCGTTCCTGAAGAAGGCATATCCGGCCGCTTGATGCGCACGTCGGTCAGGAACATAAACCTTGCCGAGGGGGCTGTCGGGCCGCTGCTCGTCCGGCTGACCATCCCGATGATCGGCGGAATGTTCGCCATGTCTTCGTTCCACCTGGCCGACACATGGTTTGTGTCGCGGCTGGGGGTTGCGGAGCTGGCGGCCATGACTTTCACATTCCCCGTGGTCATGGTGGTGGGGTCCGTAGCCATGGGTCTGGGCATTGGCATTTCTTCCCTTGTCTCCCGCGCACTTGGAAATGGACGCCATGAACGCGTGAAGAGGCTTTGCACGGACGGCTTTCTCCTCTCACTCTCGACGGTCATTCTCCTGGCGCTGATTGGTCTGCTGACAGTCAATCCGCTGTTCCGTATGCTGGGCGCAACAGACGACGAAATACACCTGATCCGGCAGTATATGGTGACATACTACAGCTGGGTCGGCGTTCTCATTGTTCCCATGGTGGGCAACGGAATCATTCGTGCCACGGGAGATACTTTCTGGCCGGCGGTCACGATGGTCGTCAGCGCTTTCTTGAACATTGTTTTTGATGCATGGCTGATTTTCGGCGGGCTGGGTGTTCCTCCGCTGGGCTTGAAGGGGGCCGCCCTCGCATCGGCTTTATCGCGGGCCATCGGCATGCTCATCACGTTCTGGGTTCTCGGCTCGCGCAATCTCTTCACGCTGCACTGGCCCGGTCTGCGGACGGTGGCCGGCTCCTGGGCGGAACTTCTTTACATTGGGGTGCCTTCCGCCCTGACACACATGCTGATGCCCCTTTCTGGAATGGTCACCACCCGGCTGATTGCCATGTATGGAGTGGGCGCTGTCGCGGCCTGGGGCGCCGCCGACCGGTTGATGCATTTCTCCTTTCTCATTCCGATTGCGCTGGGCAGCGCCCTGGTTCCTTTTGCCGGCCAGAACTGGGGTGCCGGTCGGCAGGACCGTATCCTGTACGGGTGGAACCGGGCCAATCTGTTTACACTGGCTTATGGCGCGGGCAGCATGATGCTGGCATGGCCGCTCGGCCTTCCTCTGGCTCGACTGTTCACGCATGATCCGGCGGTTATGCGGATGATTGCCGGATTTCTCCGGATAACGCTGACCGGTTCGCTTCTCATTCACACCGCCGTGCAGGGGGGCTTCCTGCTGAACGGCATCGGCATGCCTCTGCGTGGTGCGATGCTTTCCACGTTCCGCCTGCTCGCGCTGCAGGTGCCGCTGGCCATCGCGGGAAACCGGATGCTGGGCCTCTATGGTGTCTTCTGGGGCATTGCGGTTGCGCAGCTCATTGCGGGATCTGCCGCATGGGCGTGGATATCGGCCATCCTGCGGTCTACCGGGCATTCCCGTCTCAAAGCAAAGATCATGGGAAATCTGGGTTGAACTGTGGCGCCGCCGGTGGCATGCTGTCTGCCTGTTTTTGAGGCGGATGAATAATGCAGGACAGGAAATTCAAACCGGCGGTTTTATGGTTCACCGGGCTTTCGGGCTCCGGCAAGAGCACCATAGCCGAGAAGCTCGTTGCGGATCTTAAGGCGGCCGGGCAGGAACTCGAGTATCTCGACGGAGACCGCGTGCGCGAGATTTTCCCCCAGACCGGCTTCACGCGCGAGGAGCGCGATCTGCACATCCGGCGCATCGGTTTCATTGCCTCACTTCTTGAAAAGCACGGAGTGCTGGTGGTCGCATCGTTCGTTTCGCCCTATCGCGAGGCTCGCGACGAGGTTCGCCGCCGCTGCCGGCATTTCATTGAAGTTCATGTTTCCACTCCGCTGGAGGAGTGCGAGCGCCGCGATGTGAAGGGGCTTTATGCCCGCGCGCGAAAAGGGGAAATCAGCCATTTTACAGGGATCAGCGATCCCTACGAGCCGCCCGAAAACCCCGAAATCGAGCTGGACACGGCCTCTGGAATTTCCGTGGAGGAGGCCTGCCGGCGGGTGGTGCAGTACTTGAAGGATCACTGTCTATGAAAACGTATGCGATGACACATTTGAAGCAGCTGGAGGCGGAGAGCATTCACATCATTCGCGAAGTGGCCGCGGAGTTTGAACGTCCGGTCATGCTTTACTCGGTGGGCAAGGATTCCTCTGTCATGCTTCGCCTGGCCGAGAAGGCCTTTCACCCCGGCAAGATACCTTTCCCGCTGCTTCATGTGGATACGACCTACAAGTTCCCCGAAATGATCACCTTCCGCGACCAGATGGCAAAGAAAATCGGGTTTGAGCTTCGTGTGCACACCAATCAGGCGGCCATTGACGAGGGCTGCGAGCCTTTTGGCTACGGCACACAGAAATGCTGCGGCCTGCTCAAGACGCAGGCGCTGCTGGATGCACTGCGGGCCGGCCAGTATGACGCGGCCTTCGGAGGCGCCCGCCGTGACGAGGAGAAATCCCGCGCCAAGGAGCGTGTGTATTCCTTCCGTGACAGCTTCGGGCAGTGGGATCCGAAAAACCAGCGGCCCGAACTCTGGAATATCTACAACGCGAAAGTCAACAAAGGCGAATCTATCCGGGTTTTCCCGCTGTCCAACTGGACTGAACTGGATGTCTGGCAGTACATCTATATGGAGAATATTCCCGTTGTGCCCCTGTATTTTGCAAAAGAGCGCGAGATTGTCGTACGCGAGGGGCAGTTGATCCCCATTGATCCCCGTTTCCCGATCCCGCGGGGGGGCAAGGTGGAGAAGGTGATGTGCCGGTTCCGCACGCTGGGCTGCATCCCCTGCACCGGAGCAGTCCGCTCTTCGGCAAAAACAATTCCCGAAATCATTGAAGAGATGATGACCATTCGCATTTCCGAGCGGTCCACGCGCGTGATTGACCATGATGCCGAGGGCTCCATGGAAATGAAGAAACGCGAAGGCTATTTTTGAGGAGCACGGCATGAGCACCATTCAGGAATTTCTCGCGCAAAACGAAAAAAAAGAGCTGCTCCGCTTCTCCACCTGCGGCAGCATTGATGATGGAAAATCCACGCTGATCGGACGCCTGCTTCATGACTCGAAGAATGTCTATGAAGATCAGCTGGCCTCTGTGAAGAACAGCTCGCGTGAAAAGACATCGGATGAAAAAATCGATTTTGCCCTGATCACCGACGGCCTCAAGGCCGAACGCGAGCAGATGATCACCATTGATGTGGCCTACCGCTATTTTTCCACCCCGAAGCGGAAGTTTATCATTGCCGACACCCCGGGGCACGTGCAGTACACGCGCAACATGGCCACCGGCGCATCCACGGCCAACCTCGCCATCCTGCTGATTGACGCCCGCAACGGAATCAGTGACCAGACCCGTCGCCATGCCTTCATTGTTTCCCTGCTGGGCGTGCCGCACATTGTGGTGGCCGTGAACAAGATGGATGCCGTGGACTACAGCGAGAAGGTGTACAATGAAATCAAGGAGGGATTCGAGGCGTTCTCCCACAAGCTTAAAATTGTGGATATACGCTTCGTCCCCATCAGCGCCCTGAAGGGCGACAATGTGGTGTCACGCAGCGCTCGCATGCCCTGGTATGACGGGGAGAGTCTGCTGGAGCTGCTGGAGACGATCTACATTGGAAGCGACCGGAATCTCGTGGATCTCCGCTTCCCCGTGCAGTATGTCATCCGGCCGGACATGAGCTACCGCGGCTATGCCGGAACGGTCACTTCCGGTGTAATTCGCAAGGGCGATGAGGTCCTGGCGCTGCCCTCGATGAAGAGCAGTCGCGTGAAATCCATTACCACTTTCGATGGCGAAATCGAAGAAGCCTGTGCCCCCATGTCGGTTGCAGTGACGCTGGAGGACGAGCTGGACATCAGTCGCGGCGAGATGCTGGTCCATCCGCACAATGTCCCGCAGGTGTCGAAGCATCTGGATGCGATGCTGGTGTGGATGGGCGATGAGCCGCTGGATCCGGGGAAGTCCTATTTCATCAAGCACACCACGCAGGTGGGCCGGGTCCGCGTGGACCAGATACGCTACAAGGTGGACATCAACACCCTCAGCCGCACCAGCGATATGTCCGGCCTTGTGCTCAATGAGATTGGCCGCGTGGCCCTGACCTCATTCCGTCCGCTGTTCTGCGATTCCTACACCAAGAATCGCGGTACCGGCTGCTTCGTTCTGATTGACACGATCTCCAACGCCACCGTTGCGGCGGGTATGATTCTGGATCGCGAGCCGGAAAGCCAGATGCCGGTGCGGATGACACGCGGCAAACCCGGCGCTGAAATGCACCACCGCGAGGGCCGCATTGCGCTGCCTGCCCGCATGGAGCGCTACGGCCAGAAACCCGCCACCATATGGATCACGGGGCTGGTGGCCTCCGGGAAGACGGATGTGGCCTATGCCCTGGAGCGCAAATTGTTTGACCTCGGGGGAACAGCCGTTGTTCTCGATGGCGAGAATGTCCGCATGGGCCTCAGCAGCGAACTGGATTTTTCTCCGGAGGGCCGGGCTGAACATCTGCGCCGGGTTTCGGAAATGGCGCGGATGCTGAACGATGCCGGACTGCTTGTCATCTGCGCGTTCGTTTCTCCGACCGCTTTCATTCGTGAACAGGCGTCGGAAATCATCGGCAAAGACCGTTATCAGGAAATCCATCTGGATGCGCCCGTGGAATGGTGTGAAACCCGCGACCAGTCTGGACTGTACCGCAGGGCCCGGGCAGGGGATGTGGACAACCTGGCGGGGATCAATGCGCCTTATGAAAAGCCGCAGCATCCTGCGCTTCGCATTGAAGCCGACAAGACCGGCGCGGAACCGGCGGCGGATCTCATTGTTGCGCATCTGCGCAAGACCTGCATTTTCCCGTATGTTCCCGACCGGACGTGAGCCGCGGGTTTATTCTTTCGGTTCGGCCAGATAAACCATCGTCCGGCCTTCGTTGCGCGCGCGCCAGGTGACTTTCCGCCCGGCGGTTTTGGGGTCGCGATCCTCGTAGTCGTTGCTGGTGAGCATTTCAGCCACTCCGTCAATCGAAGGCAGTACAAAAATTTCCGGGTCCCAGTTGTTGTGATAGCCCATCCAGCAGACCGCGCCGTCCCCGACATCCGGCTCGACATCGTCGAATTTGTTGTTGGTGAGCTGGACCACCTTTTCTCCGTCGTACAGATAGATTTCAAAGTCGTCCCCGTCAAACCCCTGCCACACCACAAGCTTTCCCGATGCGCGGACATGAGAGTCATCTTCCGGATTGTCACTCAGTTTCTTGATGGCCCCGTCCTGCCAGACGAAAATGTCGCTCTCCACAGAGGGGAATCCCTGCCATGCGATCATATCCTCTGTGATCACAGGGGCAATGTCATCATAACGGTTGTCGGTGATCTGAGTGGTTTCCCGGGTGTCATGATCATACAGGAAGATTTCATAGTCTTCCCCGTCCCACCCGTACCAGACCACACGATTCCCGCTGACCTGCGGCGCCATGTCGTAGAATTCATTGCTGGTGACCTGGGTGGCTTCGCCGTTGTTCCAGACCATGATTTCCCAGCCCAGCGGCCACTGCCGGTCTGTCTGCCACGCAATGGTGGTGTCCGAAAGAGAAGGATGGGCGTTGTCGCGCCCGTCATTGGTGAGCACTTTCACTTCGCTCCCGTCCCAGAATACAATGTTGTCTCCGCCTCTTCCCGGTTTAACTTCTTTTTTCGGTGCGGGTTCCTCCGGGGCTGCTGCAGCCGCTGTTTCGGTATCTGCGGGGACGGCGTTTGTGCCGGCGGGAACACGCGGCTGCGGTGCGACATACTCGGCTCGCTTGCTCCCGGCAGTCCAGACTGCCCTGCTTCCATGCACACGGGGATTGAGGTTCCCTGCCACAAGCGCGGACCCTTCGGTCAGGGGCTTGACGGTCCCGTTCTGGTATATGACCACTTCGGACTCAGCGTTGTCCGTGCCTTCGCCGGAAAGCGACTGCCACGCCACCAGACCTGTGCCGCTGATGACCGGATCACGGTTGATGCGGGTCTCGTCTGCGATCTGGCGGATGTCGTACTCCGCCCCTGCTGTGAATTGGAATACAATGCACAGAAACAGAGCCAACTGTGTAAAGCTGTCGCGTATCCTCAATTTATTCCCTGGCCAGAACATGAATCCTTAAAATTTGCCTTGAATACATAACAGAAAAAACAAGAGAAGGGCAACACTATCCTTACAGAAAAATGCAGGCCTGCGGCCGGCCGTCTCTTTCCCTGAATCGTTGGCTTGTTTCCCCTGTGCCGATCTGGCAGGATGACTCGCGCGCAATGAAGGATTTTCAGACAGACGAACTGGGCATCATCGCCGGCCGGGGTGTTTATCCCCGGATCCTTGCGGCGTCCGCCAAGCAGCAGGGTGTGCGGCGGGTGTTCGCCGCCGCTTTCAGGGGTGAAACCGACCGGCGCATCTGCCAGGTGGCCGATGAGGTGTCCTGGGTTCATCTGGGAAGCCTTGGAGCCCTGCTGGATGCCTTCAAGGCGAGCGGCGTCAGGAAGGCCGTCATGGCCGGGCAGATCAAGCCCACGCATCTCTTTCAGCTTCGCATGGACTGCCGCATGATTGATCTGCTGAAGCGGCTCCGGGAAAGAAATGCCGACACCATTTTCGGGGCGCTTGCGGACGAGATGGCCTCCATCGGGGTTGAACTTCTGCCCGCTTATCTTTTCATGGAAAGCTCCATGCCGGCTCCCGGCCTGCTGACCCGCAAGGCGCCTTCGCAGAGGGAACAGCAGGATATTGAACTCGGCCTGAAGGTGGCCAAGGCCACCAGCTGCCTGGAAATCGGCCAAACGGTGGTGGTCAAGGAGGGAACCGTTCTTGCGGTGGAGGCTTTTGAGGGAACCGACAAGGCGATTCTGCGCGCCGGCCGGCTGGGCGGCAGGGGCGCCGTGGTGGTCAAGGTGGCCAAGAAGGGCCATGACATGCGTTTTGACATTCCCGTAATTGGTTTGCGCACTCTGAAGACGCTGCGCAAAGCGAAAATATCCTGTGTCGCCCTGGAGGCAGGCCGGACCATTCTTCTTGAGCGCGAGAAGGTGATTGCCGAAGCCGACCGGATGGGCCTCTCGATGACGGCTGTCGCCATGGACTGAAAGGACGAAGTATGCCGAAAAAAACAATCAGGGTCGGTGTGGTGGGCGTGGGCAGTCTCGGCCAGCACCATGCGCGCATCTATTCCGAACTGCCGGGCGTGGAACTGGCGGGCGTTTACGATGCCAGTCCGAAGACTGCTTCCGCGGTGGCGGCCAGGCACCAGACCCGGGCCTGTGATTCGCTGGAGGAACTGGCCTGCAATATCGATGCCGCCAGTGTGGCGGTGCCCACCACCCTGCATCGCGATGTGGCCGCCGTCCTGCTGAAGGCGGGGGTGCATCTGCTGATTGAAAAACCCATTGCCGCGACCACCGCCGAAGCGGAGGACATCGTGGCGCTGGCGCAGAAGCAGGACCTGATCCTGCAGGTGGGGCATATCGAGCGGTTCAATCCGGTCATGAAATTCCTTGAGGAAGCCTCGCCGAAGCCGCGCTTCATCGAGGCGCATCGCCTCGCTTCCTATCCGCCGCCGCGCGAGGGGCTTCATCCGCGCGGCACGGAGGTCAGTGTGATTCTTGACCTGATGATTCACGACATTGAAATCATTCTTCATCTTGTGAATTCCCGCGTGAAGGACATTCATGCGGTCGGCGTGCCGGTGCTCAGTCCCACCGAAGACATTGCCAACGTGCGTCTCCTGTTCGAAAGCGGATGCGTGGCCAACATCACGGCCAGCCGGATCAGCAGCGAGCGCATGCGCAAAATCCGCGTGTTTTCCGAGGATGCCTATATCTCGCTCGACTACCAGAATCAGGCCGGAAAGATGTTCCGGCGGGAGGGCGGGGGAATCGTTCCTGTGGAGGTCCCGATCGAAAAGGGGGACCAGCTGACCCTGGAACTGGAATCGTTCATCGGATGCGTGGCGCGTCATGGGGACCCCGTGGTGAGCGGGGATCACGCGGCCGAGGCGCTGCGCCTGGCCATGCGAATCATCGCGATGGTGCAGAAGGGCAGTTCATGAGCCGGTCCCTGCTGGTCATAGCCGGCGAAGTCTCCGGCGACATGCATGCCGCCGGGGTGGTTCGGGAACTGCAGAAACGCGATCCCGAAATGAAGTTCTGGGGTGTCGGCGGAAGCCGCCTCCGCGAGTGCGGGATGGAAATTCTTTATGATGTGAAGGACATGGCCGTGATGGGGCTGGCGGAGGTTCTCCGACGCTATGGTTTTTTCAAGCGCGCACTTGATCATGTGCTGGAAGAGGCCGCCCGCCGCCGCCCGGACGCTGTTCTTCTGGTGGATTATCCGGGTTTCAATCTTCGCGTGGCCGAGCAGCTGAAAAAGGCCGGCCTGCCCGTGATCTATTATATCTGCCCGCAGGTCTGGGCATGGCATCGCTCGCGCATTCGGAAGATCGCGCGCATTGTGGATCACCTGCTCGTGATTTTTCCCTTTGAAGTGGATGTTTTCAAAGACACCGGCCTGCGTGTGGATTTTGTCGGCCATCCCCTGACCGACGCGCCGGAGGAAACGGTTTCCGATCTGCCTTGGCAGGGCTCTCCCCGTCTTGCGCTGCTTCCGGGAAGCCGGAAACAGGAAATACACCGAATCCTTCCGGCCATGCTCGGAGCCGTGGAAAAGCTTCGGGTGGAGCATCCGAATCTGGCGGTTCTGGTCGCCTGCCCGTCGGATCAGGTTGCGGGCTGGGTGCAGGAATTCGCCGGTCCCCGGAATAATCTGTTCAGGGCCGTCACGGGAAAGACCCGCGCGGTTCTTCGCACGGCCCGTGCCGCGCTGGTCAAGTCGGGCACCTCAACCATTGAGGCGGCCCTGGCCGGCTGTCCGATGGTGCTGGTTTACAAAACCTCCTGGCTGACTTATGCGCTCGGACGCCTGCTTGTACGTGTTCCGCACATCGGCATGGTGAACATCGTGGCGGGTTGCCCGGTTGTTCCGGAACTGATTCAGCAGCAGGCCACTCCGGATACCATTGCACGGGCGGTCAGCCCGCTTCTGTCCCACACCTCCGCGCATGACCGGATGAAGCAGGATCTATTTGAGGTCCAGAAGCTTATGGGTAAAGGTGGCGCCTCGCTTCAGGCGGCCGAACTGATCCTCGCGGACATCGAAAACTCCCGCAAGTTGTAAAAAATGAGAAATCCGCTTGCGTTGTGTTTCCAGCAGACTTATCGTAGACCCCGAAATCTGATAAGAGGGCTTTATGGCGCGTATTCTTTTGGTTGATGATGAACCCAGCATTTTGAGTGTGTTGAGCACTCTCCTCCGCGCGGAGGGGTATGAAGTGGTTCCCGCTCTGGGCGGAGAAAAAGCACTCGAGGAATTGAAGGGAAAACCCTTCGACCTCATGATTTCAGATATCCGAATGAGCCCCATTGACGGAATGCAGCTTCTCAAGGCCGCGCGCAAGGACTGGCCTAAAATGGCCGTGCTGATGATCACCGCCTACGGCTCGGTTGAAACCGCCGTCGGAGCCATGAAAGTCGGCGCCTTTGACTATATCACCAAGCCCTTCAAGGTGGATGAACTGCTCATCACCGTGCAGCGCGCCCTTGAATACAACAACGCCATGGCCGAAAACGTCACCCTCAAGTCCCAGCTCGAGGCTCGTTACCAGTTTGAAAACATCGTGGCCGAAAGTCCCGCCATGCGCAAGGTCTGCGAGATGATCGAGCGCGTCGCCCCGACCGATGCCACCGTGCTGATTCAGGGGGAAAGCGGAACCGGCAAGGAACTCGTCGCCAAGGCAATCCACTCCTACAGCAAACGCAAAAACGGCCGTTTCGTTGCCATCAACTGCGCGGCCATGCCGGAGCTGCTGCTGGAATCCGAAATGTTCGGACACGTCAAGGGTGCTTTCACCGGCGCGTCCTCCGACAAGGAGGGACTCTTCGAAGTCGCCGCCGGAGGCACACTCTTCCTTGATGAAATCGGATCCATGCCGCTCAGCATTCAGGGCAAGCTGCTGCGCGTGCTTCAGGAGCGCGAAATCCGGCGTGTGGGTGGAACCGCGACCGTGCCCGTGGATGTCCGGGTGCTCGCCGCCTCCAACTGCATGCTCGAAAGCCTCATCGAAGAGGGACGGTTCCGTGAGGACCTCTACTACCGCCTCAGCGTCATTCCCATCGAGGTGGCCCCGCTCACACAGCGCAAAGAGGACATCCTGCCGCTGGTCTATCATTTCCTCCGCACCGAAATCGGACCCGGAAAGGATCTGCCGGAAATTGACAGCGATGCGCAGCTCATTCTGGAAAACTACACCTGGCCCGGAAACGTGCGCGAGCTGGAAAACGCCATCCGCCACGCCGTCACCTTTGCCAAGGGCGGCAAAATTACCGTGGCCGATCTGCCGGCCAAAATATCCGCCACGGTCCCGGCGACGCCCGCCGCCGCCAGCAGCCCGTCCGCCCAGTACAAGGGCAAATCTCTCAAGGCCTTCCTCCGCACCAAGGAAAAAGAATATCTCTCGCAGGTCCTTGAAACGGCCGGAGGCGACAAGGAGGCCGCGGCCAAGGCCCTCAAGATCAGCCTTGCCACGCTCTACCGCAAGCTGCCGGAAGACTGATTTTTTCCAATCATTGGAACTTCGGTGCAAAAAACTTCCAATGATTGGAACTTCTTGGAGAAAAACTTCCAATGGTTGAAACTTTTGAAAAAGTCCGCCTCGGCATCAGCACCTGCCTGCTGGGGCAGCCCGTCCGCTATGACGGACAGCACAAACTCGACACCTTCCTGCGCGACACGCTGGGCCGCTTTGTGGAATATGTTCCCGTCTGCCCCGAAGTCGAATGCGGACTGCCCATCCCGCGCGAGGCGATGCGCCTTGAGGGCAACCCGGATAATCCCCGTCTGATGACCCATAAAACGCGGCGCGACATCACTGAAATGCAGCAGGCGTGGGGGCGGAAAAGGCTGAAGGAACTTGAATCGGAAGATCTGGACGGATACATCTTCAAAAGCAAATCGCCCAGCAGCGGACTGTTCCGGGTGAAGGTCTATCAGGAATCCGGCATGCCCGTGAAGCAGGGCGTTGGAATCTGGGCCAGAATGTTCACAGAAAGGTTCCCTTTGCTTCCGGTTGAAGAGGAGGGCCGGCTGCATGATCCCGTCCTGCGCGAGAATTTCATCGAGCGCATTTTCGTGATGCGCCGCTGGCGGAAAATGCTCGCGGAAAACAGTACGCGCGGCGGACTGGTGGAATTCCATACGCGCCACAAGTATCTGATCCTCGCGCACAGCTCGAAGGCCTACAGTGATCTCGGGAAAATCGTGGCGGGCATGAAGGGCCGGAATCTGAAAGAAGTTCAGTCGGAATATCTCGCAATCCTGATGCCGGCGCTGACGGTGACGGCCACGGTGAAAAAGAGCGTGAATGTCCTCCAGCACATGCAGGGCTATTTCAAAAAGCAGCTCACCGCTGACGAGAAAAAGGAAATGTCAGAAACGCTGAACGAGTATGCCCGCGGATTCATCCCGCTGATCGTTCCGGTCACCCTCATCCGGCACTATGTCCGAAAATACGGCGAACCGTACCTCGCGGACCAGTGGTATCTGAATCCGCACCCCCTCGAACTCCAGCTCCGCAACCACGCCTGATCAGTGTTTCCGCTGGCAGGACGGGCAAATGTGCGTGGAGCGCTGGCCAACTTTGATGCGTTCAATGTTTGTCCCGCACCGCGGGCAGGGGAGACCTGTCTGACGGAACACGTTCAGTGCCTCGCGGTTGCGGCCGGATTCACCGTCCGGAAGCTGAAAGTTTGCCTTCCCGTGCCCGAGCGATGTTCCCAGATTGCGGATGCCCTTTTTCAGCACCTTCCGGACAGCCTTCAAAAGCGCGTCGGATTCGGACGTTGTGAGGCTGTCTGACTTTCGCTGTGGATGAATCTTTGCCTCCCATAAAGCCTCATCCACATAAATATTCCCCAGTCCGGCAATGAAGGTCTGATCCAGCAGAAGCGGTTTCAGAATGCGCGACTTTGCATGAAGCCTTTTATGGAAATCCCTGACTGGCTCCAGCGGTTCGGGGCCCAGTTTGCTCAGAACCGTTTCCGGGTCTTGTGTCAGCCGCCAGCGCCCGAACTTGCGTGTGTCGTGAAAGCGCAAAGTCCGTCCGTCGTCCAGCTTGAGGAGCACCTGATCATGTTTTGTGATATCAGCGGGCCGGCCAAGGAAAAGCCTGCCGCTCATGCGGAGATGGACCAGAGCGGTCCATCCGCCGGACAGACCCATGACCACGAACTTTCCCCTGCGACTGATATTCTGGATCGTCCTGCCCTTCAGAATGCGCGTGAATTCTTCAACCGATGGCTCCTGAACAGACCGCATCCAGTGTACAGCAACGCTGGAAATCCTCCGCCCGCAGATTCCCTGATCCCGCAGACTTAGCACCACCGTTTCAACTTCTGGCAGTTCCGGCATAGGTCAATATTGCCGACAGATCCGTTTTCGTCAAAGATGAAAGCGCAGGGGCGCTGCATCTCTGATTCCGGGGCTTGCCAAGAAGATGAACACGTTGTAGTTTCTCCTGATTCAAAAGCGGAGAGATGGCCGAGTGGTTTAAGGCGCACGCTTGGAGAGCGTGTGAGGGTAACACCTCCCTGGGTTCGAATCCCAGTCTCTCCGCCATTTCTTTTACATCCCCGGATCAAACAGATTGAGCTGGCTGTCGGACGCGCGGGGTTTGCGCGGGCCGTGCTTTGCGATTTTAGGCTGGCCGGTTTCGCCCAGTTCGCCTTCCTCAAGATTTGCCAGAATTTCCTTTGCCCGTTCAATGACCTGATCCGGCAGTCCCGCCAGCCGCGCGACCTGAATGCCGAAGCTCTTGGCCGCGCCGCCGGGAACGATTTTGCGCAGGAAGACGATGTGGTCGCCTTTTTCGCGGACGAGCACGTTGTAGTTCTTCACGCCCGCCATGGTCAGCGCGAGGTCGGTCAGTTCATGATAGTGCGTGGCAAAAAGCGTTTTGGCTTTCACTGCCGGATGGTTGTGCAGATGCTCGGCCACCGCCCACGCGATGCTGATGCCGTCGAAGGTGCTGGTGCCGCGCCCGATTTCATCGAGCACGATGAGGCTTTTCGGCGTGGCGTTGTTCAGGATGTTGGCGGTTTCCTGCATTTCGACCATGAAGGTGCTGCGGCCGCGCGTGAGGTCGTCGCTGGCGCCGACGCGGGTGAAGACGCGGTCGGTCAGGCCGATTTCGGCTGATCCCGCAGGCACGAACGATCCGATGTGCGCCATGATGACGATGAGCGCCACCTGCCGGATGTAGGTGGATTTGCCCGCCATGTTCGGGCCCGTGATGATGATGAGCTGGCTGGTCCCGTTGTCGAGGATCG
>Ga0116142_10001346_pt1 | contig 29644 bp, 18 predicted proteins | sample AD_UKC033_MetaG_FD_89785 | JGI IMG/M metagenome (GOLD analysis project Ga0116142, IMG submission 89785) | Active sludge microbial communities of municipal wastewater-treating anaerobic digesters from USA - AD_UKC033_MetaG | ecosystem: Engineered > Bioreactor > Anaerobic > Digestate | place: USA... | reverse complement strand
CAAGAGATTGGCAGCAATTGCTGTTTGTAAACAAAGCTCCGTTGGCCTATGCAGAATCGAAACTGAATGCTGAACTGGTAAAACAAAAAGCATTTGTTGCAACAGTGCCAAATTTCAAAAGGGATGTGCTGCTGTTTATGAAAAGCTTTAGAAAATTTTCAGACATTGATACCATGTCCCTCGCAACAATTGAAGCAAACTTGCAGGAAATAAAGAAAACAGCCTCAGACGTTACGGCGCTTACCATTCCGTTTTATAAAGATTATTTAACCGATCTTACCAATGCGTATGCCGCCCGGACTTTGGAAAAATATGGCATAACATACGATGCTATCAAACAAAAACATTTTAGTCAGTTTATTGCTGCCGAGGCCATTTCAAAATATATTCCTGATTCAAAAACGAGAAGTTATCTCTTTTCGGATAAATTAAAAGTGGAACTACCGGTAAACGGGTTAAAAAACGAGGCCTATGTAAATTACCTGTACAATAACTCCGAACAGTTTGTAAAGGATTTATACCAGGAAAAAATTGATTTGTTAAAGGCCAACAAAGCCCCCGATTTAAGCACAGCAAGAAAAAAAGCATTCAACTTTCTGTTACATGACTCCACCGGAAAGGAATACCGCCTGGATGATTTTAAAGGTAAAATGCTGTTTATTGATTTCTGGGCATCCTGGTGTGCCCCCTGCAAAGCACAAATCCCCTACCAGAAAGAACTGGAAAAGCATTACGCCGGCAAAGATTTGATATTTATGAGTGTATCGCTGGATAAATCAAAGCCAGCCTGGCTGAAAGCAGTAAAAGAAGAAGATTTGCATGGATATGTGTTACATGCTGAAGGAGATTTTAAAAATCCTTTCCCCAAAAATTATGCAATAGAATCTATTCCCAGATATATGTTGATTGATGCAGAGGGAAACATTATTTCCGACAACATGATGAAGCCACAGAATAAAAAAGAAATGATGGCAGTGATAGATGAAGAGTTATATGCCAAGAGTACGGCTTCTATACTGGAAAAACATTTTAAAGCAATTGGTGCCAACGTTCTGCTGAAAAACAGTGTTGACCTGAGTTTCCGGCAAAGCGTAATGACGATGGTGGCCAATGGCAACATTCAGTACGGCTATCCTAAAAATGTAAAGTTTACTTTTAAGATGGAAGAATCGGAGCAAATGCGAATGATGGTTGGCAAAGAGTTCTTTAAAGAAATGATAACAGTACTAAACGGCGATAGTATAACAACCAATAACCCCTCAAACTCCAACTTTAAAGAAAGCTGGGTGGACAGGATGTTTGGCCTTCAGTTATTCATAAGAAAGTCTGTATATAACTCGGCAATTAAATTTGCAGAAGAAAACAGTTCAGGAAACGACAGCAGCTATGTTTTAAAGCTTACCATTAACGGAAATATTGAAAAATATTTCATCAATAAAAAAACATACCTGATTGATAAAGTGGTTCTTCTTACTTCGAAACAAGATGCCCGCAAAGGTGGAGGATATTTTGAAGCTGTAACGCAGTATGAAGATTACCGTAATGTAAACGGCCTCATGATTCCATTTAAAATTAATCAGTCAAATATTATCATCATAAAAGTTGAAAAGGCCGAAGTAAAACCAATAGAGGAAAGCGCTTTTGGAAATTGAAAGTTCTAGAAGAATCTCTGCCTTTATAACAGGTTGGAAAAATGTGTTATTCACTTGCAGATTTACAATAAACCAGTAATTGATAAAAAAGAAAATATTATTTCGGGTAGCTACAAAATCTATACAATGAAATCTGTTCGCTTTTTGTTAGTCATACTATTTTCATTCGGATGTTACACAGCAAATTCCCAGGGTTCCTTTAGCTATAAAATTACCGGGGAAATAAAAGGCTTAAAAAACGATACGCTTTACTTAAGTGTTATGTCAGGTGAAGCAAAAATTTCGGAAACAATTCGTATAGCAGGCCATAACGACAAGCTAGACTTTGAAGGGGTCTCAAACCAGCCATATGTTGTTTGGGCACAAACATCACTTAACAGAGGCACCAATGGTAACTTTACTTTTTTTATTGAGAAAGGTAAAATACATATTGATGGAACCAGGGAAGACCTCACTCTTACAAAGGTAACCGGCACTTTGGGCAATAATGATTACACATACATACAATCCCGTAAGAATGGATATTATAGCCGAATGACTCCAATGCAGGCAAGATTACGGGAAACAGGTGACACTTCTTCAATTGCTTACAAAGAAGCCAGGGCCCAACTTGCAATTTTACAAGACTCCTTGTTTATGTTTTATAATGACTATGTAAGTACCCATCCCAATTCATTGGCCGCAGGTATGGTGCTGGTTCTGATTGCCGATAAAATACCAGTGACAAAACTTGAGGAACATTATAATAATCTAAATGAAAACGTAAAACAAGTAAGCATTCTTTCCAAAATGGCTTCCAAAATTGAATCAAAAAAGAAGAGTGTCATCGGATCAATGGCCACTGATTTTATTGTGAATGATATTAATGGAAAACCGGTGCAGCTAACAAGCTACAGGGGCAATTATGTATTGCTTGATTTCTGGGCGAGCTGGTGTATTCCATGCAGGCAGGAAAATCCATATTTGAAAGCAGCATATGAAAAATTTAAAAACCAGAATTTTGTAGTCATTGGAGTCTCACTTGATGAGGACGACAACAAATGGAAGCAGGCGATTGAAAAAGATCAGTTACCGTGGGTTCATATTTCTGATTTACAAAAGCCAAATAAAATTGCAGTATTGTACGGTGTACAGCCAATACCAGATAATTATTTAATTGATCCTGCAGGAAAGATAATTGAAAGAGGGATACGTGGTGAAAATCTGGAAAAGACACTAACACAGATAATAAAATAGAATACCAGAATATTTTTATTCAATAAAAATTATGAAAAATATATTATCTGCATATTTACTGTTAATCGGCCAATTTTGCACTGCCCAACCCGGTAACTATACGGTTACAGGAAAAATAAAAGGACTGGTTTCCGAAAAAATGTACATCACAGTCCGTGATGAATCAGCTAAAAGTGGATTTCGCAGGGATTCAATACCAGTCATTAAAGAATCGTTTACATATACAGCACCTATCGGAGGTATTATAATGATATTAATAAGCCCTGGTGTGGAAGCTGTAATGAAAAGAGTAGGCAATGGCTTTTTCCCAGCCAAGTCGTCTTTGCTTCAGTTCTTTGCTTTCCCAGGAGCCAATATTAAATTTTCAGGAAAGATTACCGATTTCGTTGATGCATATCCCTCGGGTGATAAAATCAATAACGCATTTGCTAGCCTGAGCAAGTCTATTAACCCATTATTGAATAAGAGTGTAAATCTTAGCTTAAAAATCGCAAACAAAGTTGTTACAGATTCCGCGGCTGTTAAGAGCATAAATGATTCTATTAAAATACTGGATGACAAAGTTGTTACCATGAAAGTGAAATTTGTATCAGAAAACACAGCTTCAGTTGCTGCTATCTGGGTATTATCTGACATGATGCTCCGTTCACAGGTTTCTAACGAAACTGCAGTGGATCTATTTAAAAAAATGAATAGGGAAAAACTGGTTACCGTACCATTTTATTCCGAAGTTGCAAAAAGAGTAGATGCAATTTCTTCAACTTCTGTTGGCCAAAAAGTGCCCGACATCAGCTCTTCAAATACCTACGACGGAAAGCGTTTTGAACTCGTTTCGCTGAAAGGTAAATATGTGATTATTGATTTTTGGGGCACCTGGTGCATACCTTGTATTTCCGGAATGCCGAAAATGAAAGAATATTTGAATAAATACAAAAGCAAATTGAAAATAGTGGGAGTTGCCCAGGAATCCGATAATGGTGAGCGGTGGAAAAAATTTCTAACAGACAAATCTGAATACCATTGGTATCATGTATTAAGCCGGAACAACGAAGACTATATTTTGAAATTCGGGGTGGCGGGGTTTCCAACTAAGATACTTGTTGACCCTGATGGAATAATAATTGGAAGGTTTGTGGGTGAAGATGATGCCATTTACATAAAACTTGACGAAATACTTAAGTAAACAAGTGAATGTTAAAAATGAAACTATTTTAATGCCTTTTAGCAAATCAGTTAAGTTTATAAAGCATACTGAAACCGTTTTTGAAACAAGCTAAAAACTGCACTATATAGTTACTTTATTACAAGTTTAATTAATAATTTATGAAGAACTTTTTTTTTATTCGTAAGAGCGGTAAATACATCAAAATAAGACTGGAAGATATTTTGTATATAGAAGGCTGTCGAAACTACCTGAAGATAGTAACATTAGGCAGTACCCACCTGATACTTGTCACTTTTAAAAGAATGGAAGAAATGCTAAATGAGAATATGTTTACCCGTATTCATAAATCATATATAGTTGCTATAGATAAGATCACTGAGTTTGGGAGTGACTTTGTTAATATAAATGATCGTACTCTGCCTATAGGCCATAATTACCGAGGAAAATTGGAGAAACTTATAACAATAATATCTGACGAAGTTTATCAAAGAAAGGAGCAACAAATATTAACTGATTTTAAACGAAATATAATCGCAGTATAGCAAGTTATAGACAATTACTGATGAAGAATTTTGACATTCTTCAATTTTAGTCAGATTGTCAATTGCCCCACCATCAGCATTGTTCTGATAATCTCCTGCCCGTCTGTATTCCCCAAAACGGGTGAACAAGCCCTTTCCGGATGTGGCATCATGCCAAATACGTTACGATTGGCATTACAGATGCCGGCAATATTGCGGGTGGAGCCATTGGGATTGGCTTCCGGAGTAATCTTACCGTTTTCATCACAATAATAAAATATCACCTGCCCGTTTTGTTCCAGTTCATTCAGTGTTCTTTCATCGGCATAATAACGTCCTTCGCCGTGTGCTACAGGAATTTTATAGGGCTTTTCTGTTTCGTTTGTTATGTATACATTTTTACAGACAAATTGCTGGTTGGCATTCCGTAATAATGCACCAGGCAACAAATGTGACTCGCATAGTATCTGGAAACCGTTACAAACACCAAAAACTTTGCCCCCGGCTTTGGCAAACTCAATCACACTCTGCATCATCGGGCTGAACCGGGCAATAGCCCCGCAACGCAAATAGTCACCGTAGGAAAAGCCACCCGGCAGGATAATACAATCTTCTGTATTGAATTTACTTAAATCCCTGTCTTTATGCCAGAGCATGGTAACATCCTGCCCCAGGTCGTACTTCAGTGCATCATGCATATCTCTGTCGCAATTAGACCCGGGAAAAACAACAACGCCAAATTTCATAATGGAGATTTCGATTAGAAAAAGCAAAGATAAGATTTCGAAGAAAAGCCTTTTACGGCAACCCCAATAAAGTTATTACCACCCCGAACCTGCGTACTGGTAGGCAAGTATAAAAACTACTGATAACCAGAATATCAATACCGGAATAATCCTGAGTGTGGAGTATAAATAAATGCAGGCATGGAATGCGGCAAATGGTATGGCGGCCATTACCCAATTCTCAAAAGTTTCACTATTGTTCACAAATGGAACCAATATGGCCCCCAGTAAGTAAAGCAGTAACAGGCTCCAGCCTTTTCGTACCTGGATAAGCATCTTACGAAGGTTATCCTGCACATAATACCCGCCGGATAAAAAAGGCACCGTGAGCAAAAAGGCGCTTCCTGCCAGCCAGGCTGATTGCTTTAATGAAGGCAGGCGGAATGAAAAATAAGGCAGGATATTTTGCCAGCTCCACTCGTTGTTGATAAAAAGATACACGGCATAAAAATAATATGGCGCTGTAATACCCAATAAACAGAGCAGCCATTCATTCAAACGAAATGGCCGCATAACCATTAATGCGAGTAATATCCAGACAATAAACGTAAGTGAAGGAAAGAAGAGAAAAGACGCAATACCAAGACCAAGCCCGATATTAAATATGGCCCCCTTGGCTTTTGACTGGTTGTAAATTTTAAATAGCCCTGAAAGGATAAAAAGTAAGATCGTATTTATTATTAATGGCGCTGTAAAATAATTCCACTCAGGGAATAAAGAAGTGATAAGCAGATAAGCCATTCCCGGAAAATAGGTAGACCGGCTCATCATTCGCTGAGCTGCCATGAAACGGGTGAGGATGATGGCCTGGAGAAATAATAAAATAAAAGCTAATACAGGGTATACATAAGGAGATGAATTGCCGGCAGATTTTATTACAGTGAGTATTCCCTTAAAAAGAACCCCATCCCCATCCCTTGCCTGGCTTACATGCGGATGCATGAACATCGGTAGTTTTATCAAAACTCCGAAAACAAGGAGCAGCAAAACATTGGCCGGGTTTTTCTGTTTGAATATACCGATCACAGGTAATGGACTGAATTACGGGTTAGTTATAATCGATTTTTGCAAAACAAATATAGTTACGATATAAACAAGGCATGATCATTTGTTTGGCGCTCACCTGTTTTCCAAACTTAGGCATAAACTCATACCCCTTATCAAGATTCTTTAGTGTTGGATTCCGGGTCATTTGTCCTTCGGGTGTAATGCTGTAATCGGTCAATAAATTATTTCTTCTCTCCTGTTGATTAAAAAGAAAATGGATCTGTCCGCCGGTATTCATCAATTGATAAGAGAGCATATCATCCGATTCATCATCAAACTGGTTTTTACCCATTACATTACTCCATTCCAGTTGTCCCTTATCACTGAATGACAGGACAGTGATATTATCTGCATGATGCCGTACCGACTGATTGCCGGTTGAACGGCCCCCACCCCACCAAAAACGGTCATAATAAGGTGAATAGTAGTTGCTGTTAAACCCGGGTGACCAATAGGGAGAACCATACAAGTAATCCCAGCGGTTCCAACTGTTGAAACGGGAAGTGGTATAATAGGCTTCGCTTCCGATTATAAAACCACCATCCCTGCGGGTAATGATATTACGGATGAAGTAATCATTGAATGCCATTTTCATGCTGGCATCGCCCCTCGATTCTTTTCGAAGATCATCAGAAAATATACACACATCCTCCACTACCGGTTGCTGGCCAATTTTATCCCAGATATAAAAGTAAAAACCGTCAATATTTCCCCTTCTCTCCTGGTAATAAAATGATGTCAGAAAATATCTCTTATTATAATTATCTACTTTGATATGTATCTCATCCAGCCAGGTTTTTTCTATATTCAGCGGTTTTACTATCAATGTATCTTCCTGTGCCTTTTTAATAATAAATGAGGCTGAACTGATATTATCATTTCCTGTGCGTAGAAATTTAGAAAAAATAATATCACCCTCATTGTCCAGGCTAAAATCACCAAGGTGTTCATTCCGTTCTTCCATAGGAATTTCCAGCCTGTTCTTTTTCAGCAACTCAAGGTTCTCATTCAGGAGCAGCGTTGTCATAAGATAAAGCCGTTTGTTACGGCTGTTTATTTTAAATATCCCAATACGTTTTTTATCCTCACTGCTTAAGACAGAGTATATCCTGTTATTGGCTGCAAATCCAATATGGGTCGTATCCAATTCAATCACATCACCCATTTTTTTCCCATTCCCATCTATTTTGGATGCCATACAATACACAACATTTCTTTTCTGGTATTGGTAGATCATCCAGGCATGGTCACTATAGGGGAAGAAGTCCGCATTTATCATCCGGTCGTTAACCGGCACATAATCCTGCTCTTCTTTGGCAATTTGTTTCATGTCGCTATCCAGCACTACTATCCAGTTCTTGTTTCTTACATTCTTGTAGATAAGAAAATTCCCGTTTATTTTACCGACTATCTCAAAATTCAACCGCCGGGTATCGTCTTTATCCGGGTCGGAATAAATAATTTTCTGAGCGCTGGCAGGTAGCAGAAAGCATACCGCCAGCAAGCAAAAGATCCCTCTTTGTCCAAACATTGTATTCATAGTTTTTCCATATTAAAGTTACGCCATAGCGGCCAAACCTGTGACCGTATTTTCATCGATGCAGTTGCCAGTACTATTACACTCGGGAGACGGGCGCAAGACCAATTTTCGCTGCATTGTTCCAGGCTTGTGGCACTAAACAGAAAGTAAAGTTCGTCAGGTTGTTCTTTGTATTTATATTTTGCCTATACCTTTGTAGTTCTGCTCTTACAGAAGCAAAATCTGTACCTGTATATCCGGATTTGACCGGGTACCGGCGGGCAGGCCAGAAAACAAACCACAAGTTCCAAAAGTGAAAGTATCGACAAACAAGGTTACCGGCGCAGGGTTGCTTATTGCCCTGGGAATTATTTATGGTGATATCGGAACCTCACCTCTTTATGTTTTCAATGCAATTATTGGCGACCGGCTGGTAAATGAAGATCTTATATTAGGTACTTTATCCTGCATTATATGGACATTAACGCTTCAAACAACCATTAAATATGTCGTTCTGGTATTGCGTGCAGATAACCGGGGTGAGGGTGGAACATTTGCCTTATATGCCTTAGTAAGGCGTCGCAAAAAATGGCTGGTCATCCCTGCTATGGTAGGCGGTGCTTCTTTATTGGCAGATGGTATCATTACTCCACCTATATCTATTACATCAGCCATAGAAGGGTTGAAAGAATTATCAACATTAGGAATTGAAGACGGAAGCGATACAGTAGTCATTATTGTTCTGTCTATTCTTGCTCTCTTTTTCTTTATGCAGCAATTTGGCACAGCTTCTATCGGCAAGATGTTTGGGCCTATCATGTTTATCTGGTTTACCATGTTGCTGGTACTTGGCATTATTCATGTGTTTGATGACCTTGTTATTTTTAAGGCGCTGAGCCCTTATTATGCAATTGAGTTTCTTCGGAATTATTCGGGGGGGTTCTGGCTTTTGGGGGCTGTATTTCTATGTACGACCGGAGCAGAGGCTTTATACAGTGACCTTGGGCATTGTGGCAGAGGAAACATCCGCACTTCCTGGATCTATGTAAAGACATGCCTGCTGGTACATTATTTTGGTCAGGGGGCCTACCTGTTATCGCACCGCAGTGGCCTTACCGTTACTCCTGAAGTAAAAAGTTCGCTTAGTATAAATGCATTTTATGACCTGATGCCTCAGTGGTTCATCATACCGGGAGTAATAATTGCAACCACAGCAGCCATCATCGCCAGCCAGGCAATGGTATCCGGTGCTTTTACCCTGATAAGTGAAGCCATGCGACTTAATCTTTGGCCTAAATTAAAGATTCGGTACCCCTCAGAAGCAAAAGGGCAATTGTTTGTTCCGGCAATAAACTTTTTAATGTTCCTTGGCTGTGCCGGTATTGTACTTTACTTCCGGAAATCTTCCAACATGGAAGCTGCCTATGGTCTTGCTATTATCGTCACTATGCTTGCTACAACGATTTTGTTTGCTAACTACCTCGTTTTACAAAGAGCTAAATCTCCCTGGATTTATTTTTTCCTTGTCAGTTACCTGATTGTTGAAATTGGTTACCTCGTTGCACTAATGGTAAAATTCACACATGGAGGTTATATTACATTAATCATCGGCACACTGGTCTTTCTTGTAATGTATATCTGGTACAGGGCAAGAAAGATAAAGAATCGTTATGTCGAGTTCGTTCGCCTGGAACATTATATACCTAAAATACAGGAGCTGAGTAATGATAAATCTGTTCCTAAGTATGCAACCCACCTGGTATATATGACAAGCGCCAATAATCCAAAAGAAATTGAACATAAGATCATTTATTCCATACTCAACAAAAAACCCAAAAGGGCTGATATCTACTGGTTCGTTCATATCGATACAGTTGATGATCCATATACCTGCGAGTATAAAGTAGAGCATATCATACCGAATGATATTATACGGGTTGATTTTCGCCTGGGATTCCGGATGGAACCCAGAGTAAACCTTATGTTCCGAAAAGTAGTGGAAGACCTTGTGGCCAACAAAGAAGTAAATATTATCAGCCGGTACGAAAGTCTTGCCAGCAGTAATACGGTTGGTGATTTCCAGTTCATGGTGATGGAAAAATACCTGAGCCAGGATAATGAACTGCCTTTCTTTGAAAGGGTGATCATGAAGTTCCATTTCTGGCTGAAAGACCATAGCCTGTCAGAAGAAAAAGGGTTCGGGCTTGACCTTGCCAATGTAACTGTAGAAAAATTCCCGCTGATTGTGGCCCCGGTAACTAACCTGAAATTGAAAAGAGTGGATGAATAATAAAGAACTGTCTTTGTGGCTTCTTCCTTAATTTCAGCCAATAAACTAAAACTGGCTTGCCCACTTTTATCTGGTATATTATTATCGGCATTGCTGCCCTTTCTGTACTTGCCTACTTTCTGCAGGAAAAATTAATATTTAAGCCGGAAAAATTAAAGCAGGATTTCCAGTTCAAATACGATGTCCCATTCAGAGAATATTTTTTTGATATAGAGCCGGGTGTCCGCATCAATGGACTACACTTCTTCCGGGAAAATCCAAAAGGATTGATACTATATTTTCACGGAAACACGAGAAGCATAAAAGGCTGGGCCCGGTATGCCAAAGATTTCTATCGTTATAATTATGATGTGGTACTGGTCGACTACAGAGGTTTTGGCAAGAGTACCGGCAAACGAAGTGAGAAGGAAATGCTGAGTGACATGCAATTTGTTTATAATAAATTAAAAGAAAAATATGCTGAAGATCATTTGATCGTTTATGGCCGAAGCATGGGAAGCGGATTTGCTACCAAGCTTGCTTCCGACAATAGTCCCCGTTACCTTATCCTGGATGCCCCTTATTTTAACTTTTTGAGAGTGATTGAACGTTTTTTACCAATCCTGCCTCTTCGTATTGTACTCCGCTTTCATCTCCGCACTGATAAATGGCTGCCCAACGTAAAGTGTCATACTTACATTATCCACGGCACCAAAGACTGGCTGATCCCCTTCAGGCACAGCCAGGCTCTGCAGAAGATAAACCCCCAAAAGATCACCCTCATACGCATACATGGGGGAGGACATAACAACCTGCCTTCCTTTGATGAATACCACAATTTCATCCGCGACATTCTTAAATACTGATCCTGTGGTTCATTTTTTGTTAATGAATATCTAATTGACGGCACTTGCTGTTAACTGGACTGCAATTTGAACGTACTACATGAAAACGGAGGTATTTATGAAACTAAAACTCTACACTCTACTCTTTACCGGGATCAGTATGCTGGCCATCTCCTGCAAAACAGCGAGTAAATTATATGAAAAAGGTAATTATACCGAAGCCGTGGAAGTAGCTGCAAAAAAATTACAGAAAGATCCGGATGATCCCAAATTACTAAACATCATCAGGGAATCTTATCGCTATGCGGTAAACGATCATGAAAATCGTATCCGTAACAATGCAGCAAGTACGAATGAACTAAAATGGGAATGGACTTATAATGAGTATGCGTCCTTGCAACGGATGTATGATGCCATTTACCGGGTACCTGAGGTTTTCGCTATTGTAAACCCTGTTGATTATTCCTCCTACCTGGTGACTTACCGGGAAAAAGCAGGTGATGTTCGTTATGACAGAGGGATTGCTTTTATGCAGCGGTATGACAAACAAAGTTATCGCCATGCCTACCGGGAATTCCAGGCTGCCTTAAAATTTATACCCGGCGACCGGGATGTCATGCAGAAGATGAATGAAGCATATGACTATGCAGTTACGAATGTTGTGATATTACCCATGCAACAACAGGGAGGATTTGTATATGGTTCTTATACAGTTGGAGGAAACAATTTTGACGATCAGTTGATCCGAAATCTCCAGTACAATAGTGGAAATGAATTTGTAAAATTTTACTCAGGCTGGGATGCCCGCAGTCAAAACGTCCGGGTGGATAAAGAAGTGGAAATGAGATTGGCTACCGTTGATATTGGCAGATACCGTGACGACAGAAGCATCAGAAAAGTATCAAAAGAAATTGTGGTAAAGGAAACCGTTTACAAACCAGATTCAGTAGTAAAAGAATATGCAAAAGTTTTTGCCACTATTACTACTACCAGGAGAACCATGCAGTCTGATGCGGTGCTGCAGGTAAACGTAAGAGACGAAAATGGCCGTTGGTTATGGGGTGACAATTTTGCTGCCAATCATAACTGGAGCACTGAGTTCGCAACTTATACCGGCGATGAAAGAGCCTTAAGCGAAAGTGATAAGCAATTGGTTAACCGCAGGAGGGAATTTGCGCCTGCTGAACCGGAGATTATGAGATGCCTGATGGAAGAAATAAGTAACAATGCGCTTTACAGGATAAGAAATCACTTTAACCAGTATTAAATAAAGTTAAAAAGGACATGAAATTCATGTCCTTTTTCTTTTCATCTTTGCCCGGATGAATAAGAAAAGAATAATCAAATGGGTAAAGATTGTCGCCATCATTTATATATCCGGAGGGATTGCATTATATTTTCTGCAGGATGCCGTGCTTTTCCATCCTGTTACACTGAACAGAACCTATAGCTATAATTTTCCTGAACCACATAAGGATATCAGCATACCCATAAATTCGGAAGACACCCTTAATCTTGTTGATTTTGAAAGCACTGGACCCGTATCAAAAGGAATTGTACTCTACTTTCATGGTAACAAAAGAAATATTTCCTGGTATGCCAAATACATTCCTTATTTCACCCGGCATGGATACCAGGTGCTGATGATAGATTATCCTGGTTTTGGCAAAAGTACTGGTAAGTTGACTGAACAAAAACTGTATGAGTGGGCGATGCAGGTGTATAAAATTGCCCGTAAACGTTTTTCAGCTGATAGTATAATCATCTATGGTAAAAGTATGGGGACCGGTATTGCGGCACAACTTGCTTCTGTCCGTGACTGCCGGAGATTAATTCTTGAAACTCCTTATTATGATTTTCCCGCTGTAGTGAAACACTATCTGCCCATTTATCCTGTAAGGTGGATGCTGCATTATGAAATACCGACCTGGCAATACCTGCAAAAAGTTACTGCCCCGGTTTCTATTTTTCATGGCACCAGGGACAGGATCGTACCATACAAGAATTCAAAGAAATTACTGCCTTACCTTAAACAAACAGATGAAATCATAACTATTAAAGGAGGAAGTCATAACGACCTGTATCAATACAAAGAGACGCTACATAAAATTGATTCCGTGCTGAGCTTATAATTAAACGGGCACAACATTCGGTGTTTTATTCTTTCTTATTTTTTCAGGAACAGTATGTAATATTTCCTGCCGCAATACATCAATCAGTTTCTTCTTCACAAAATTCCGGTGCACCACCAGACTTACTTCCCGCATAGGAGGCGGTTTTTTAAAATGACGTATCAGCTGTGTTTGCTTCAGTGGCATATCAAGTGTTGCCAGTTCAGGAATGATCGTTATACCATCATTCATCTCCACCATACGCCGGAGTGTTTCAATACTGCCTGCTTCATAATCAAAATGGCTGCTTTCACGGCTCATCTTTCTAAGCTCGCATAAATTGACTATCTGCGAACGAAAACAATGTCCTTCTTCCAGCAACCATAATTTATTCGGATCAATATCCTGTGGCAATACATATGTTTTCTCATACACTTCATTCTTCCGGGATACATAAGCCATCAGTTCTTCATAAAAGAGCACATACTCTTTTATTCCTGCTTCCTGCAAAGGGGTGACCAATATCCCTGCATCAATCTTACCCTCCCGTAATCTTGAAATAATCAGTTCTGTCATCATTTCATGCACCACCAGCCGGACTTCAGGATATTTTTTAGTAAAAGGCTGGATGAACAATGGCAGCAGATAAGGAGCCAGAGTAGGTATGATCCCAATTCTTAGTTCACCGGTAAGAATCCCTTTTTTATCCTGGATGGTTTCAAGCAGGTTGTTTCTTCCAGCCAGTATAACCCTTGCCAGTTCAATGATCTCGGCCCCCGTCTCAGTAGGAACCACTGGTTGCTTACTGCGGTCAAATATCTTAACGTCCAGTTCTTCCTCCAGTTTCTGGATCTGCATGCTTAAAGTTGGCTGTGTAATAAAACACTGTTCAGCTGCTTTGGCAAAATGACGCCAGGTATCCACCGCAATAATGTATTCAAGTTGGACAAAAGTCATACATATAGTTTTTAACTATGAGAATATAAATTTAATCAATTTGCTTTATAATTGTATTTGACACAGTTTTGTAATATTGTCTTATTCAGGTAAAATTTATTAATAATGGAAAATAATTCTAACGACATCAGCAAATGCCCGGTCCACAATGGAGCATTTAAAAAACCCGTTGGCGGTGGCGGAACCAAAAACCGTGACTGGTGGCCAAATCAATTAAAGTTAAACATCCTGCGTCAGCATTCTTCCCTGTCTAACCCGATGGGAACAGCCTTTAATTACGCAGAAGAATTTAAGAGTCTTGATTTCGATGCGTTGAAAAAAGACCTTCATCAACTAATGACTGACTCACAGGATTGGTGGCCGGCTGATTTCGGTCACTATGGTCCTTTGTTCATCCGTATGGCATGGCATAGCGCTGGTACATACCGTACCGGTGACGGTCGTGGCGGAGCTGGAGCTGGTCAGCAGCGATTCGCCCCTCTCAACAGCTGGCCTGACAATGTGAGTCTCGATAAAGCCCGCAGGCTACTTTGGCCAATAAAGCAAAAATATGGTCGAAAGATATCCTGGGCCGACCTTATGATTCTGGCCGGTAATGTTGCATTGGAATCTATGGGATTCAAAACTTTTGGTTTTGCCGGTGGTCGTGAAGATGTCTGGGAACCGGAAGAAGATGTGTATTGGGGTTCTGAAACCAAATGGTTAGACGATAAACGGTATTCCGGTGAAAGAGATCTCGATAACCCACTTGCTGCTGTGCAAATGGGCTTGATCTATGTGAACCCGGAAGGCCCCAACGGAAATCCTGATCCGATAGCAGCAGCCCGTGATATCAGGGAGACATTCAAACGTATGGCCATGGATGATGAAGAAACCGTAGCACTGATTGCAGGTGGCCACACTTTCGGAAAAACACATGGCGCTGCAGATGCGGGCAAGTATGTTGGTCCCGACCCGGAATCAGCTGATATAGAAGAGCAGGGCTTCGGATGGAAAAACAGTTTTGGTTCAGGCAAAGGCGGTGATACTATCACCAGCGGCCTGGAAGTAACCTGGACGAGCACACCAACCAAATGGAGTAATAATTTCTTTTGGAACCTGTTCGGCTATGATTGGGAATTGACAAAAAGCCCGGCAGGTGCACATCAATGGCAACCAAAACATGGAGCTGGTGCTGATTCTGTGCCGGATGCACACGACAAGTCTAAAAGACATGCACCAATGATGCTAACAACTGATCTTTCATTGAGATTTGATCCTGTTTACGAAAAAATTTCACGTCGTTTCTTCGAAAACCCGGACGAGTTTGCAGATGCTTTTGCCCGTGCCTGGTTCAAGTTAACACACCGTGATATGGGTCCTGTTACCAGATACTTAGGGCCAGAAGTACCAAAAGAGGAATTGATCTGGCAAGATCCGGTTCCGGCAGTTGACCATAAACTGATTGATGAGAAAGACATTGCTTCATTGAAAACTTCAATCCTTGATTCGGGCTTGACAGTGTCTCAATTAGTATCGACAGCATGGGCTTCAGCTTCTACATTCCGTGGTTCAGATAAACGTGGTGGTGCCAATGGTGCCCGTATTCGGCTGGCACCTCAAAAGTATTGGGCAGTGAATAACCCAGCTCAACTTGGAAAAGTGCTGGATACACTGGAGAAAATTCAAAAAGATTTTAATGCTGGACAGTCGGGAGGTAAAAAAGTTTCATTGGCAGATATCATCGTACTGGCAGGTTGTGCTGGTGTTGAAAAAGCTGCGAAAGATGCGGGACAAAACATTACTGTTCCTTTCACACCCGGACGTATGGATGCTTCGCAGGAGCAAACAGATGTGGAATCATTTGCAGTGCTTGAGCCTGTAGCCGATGGTTTCCGTAATTATCTAAAAGCCAAATATGCTGTATCAACAGAAGAGCTATTGATAGATAAGGCTCAATTACTGACACTAACGGCTCCTGAGTTGACAGTTCTTGTGGGTGGTATGCGGGCACTGAATACCAACTACGATGGCTCAAAACATGGTGTTTTCACTAAACGTCCTGAAGTGCTTACTAATGATTTCTTTGTTAACCTGCTTGACATGAGTACAGTATGGAAGGCAACCGATGAACATAAAGAATTGTTTGAAGGAAGTGACCGTGCAACAGGCAAAGCTAAATGGACAGCAACCCGTGCCGATCTTGTTTTTGGGTCGAATTCTGAACTCAGGGCATTAGCTGAAGTTTATGGAAGTAAAGATGCGCAGGAAAAATTTGTGAAAGATTTTGTGGCAGCATGGACCAAAGTAATGAACCTTGATCGTTTTGACCTGGCTAACTAAGAAACAAAAAAGGCAACGAAAAACCCCTAAATAATCATGGTTTAAGGTTAATGGTTAACGTCCCGCCCCTGGTGGGACGTTTTTATTCTTCCAGTGTAATCCTTGATTTTCCAACTTTCAATTTATATCCCACACCAATTTTCAAAGCATAATTTCTATCGGTATGACTGACGGGAAAATCAAAACATACGGGATAATCATATTCCTTTACAATATCCCTGAGTATTTCATGAACTGTCTGACCGAAGGGTCTTTCTGTATCCTTCGTTTCTGTAAATCCACCCAGGATCAACCCGGCTAACCGTGCAATCTTACCACTTCGCTTCAACTGGTACATCATCCTGTCAATATTGTACAATTGTTCGCCAACATCTTCAAGAAACAATATTTTACCACGGGTTTTTATATCTGAATCAGAGCCTACCAAATGAGCCAATAAAGCAAGATTACCTCCCACTAACTCTCCTATCGCCTCTCCTCTTCTGTTAAACTCATGCACATCACACTGGTACCTGATCTTTTTTCCTTCCAGTGCATTTCGCAAAGAAAGAACAAACTCGTTTGTACTGCCACTATCATTAAATGCCCCTGCCATCGGCGAATGCAGGGATGATATATAATAATTAGTATAAAGATGGCTGTGTAATACAGTGATATCGCTGTAACCTATTATCCATTTAGGTTGTTTCTTGAACTTTTTAAAATCAATCCTGTCTATGATACGGCCCATACCATAACCGCCCCTTGCACATAACACCGCTTTTACTTCATCGTCATCAAGCATTTGCTGGAAATCATTCAGCCTTTCTTCATCTGTTCCTGAAAAATATGTTTGAGAATCACCTCCAACTGTTTTTCCGATTTTAACAGCATAGCCCCATTGCTGTAATGCAGTAATGCAAGCCTGTACTTTTTCCATCATCATAAAACCGGCAGGGCAAACCAATCCGATTACATCACCCTTCTGTAAATAAGCAGGTATTTTAATCATAAATTAAAAATATCATTTCTTTCATTAATTTTCTAAAATGGAAATGTTACAAAAAGCCATTCTCAAGATATCTTCTCTGTCACCCCAAAACATGACCAGCTTTTTGGCAGCCTGGAAATACTGGTCAGTTCCCAAAGATCATCTGCTGGTAAGGGAGCAGACTGTTTCAGACTACCTTTACTTTATCCAAAAGGGAGCAGCCCGCATTTACTATTATAAGAATGAAAAGGAAATTACCGAATGGATAGCCCTGGATGAGCAATTCTTTCTATCTATTACCAGCTATTTTCAACGAACACCCAGCCACCTTATAATCCAAACTCTGGAGCCCTCCGAAGTCTACGGCATCTCTTATAACGACTTTATGGCACTGGCCGATCAGCATCATGATATAGAAAAACTACTCCGCAAAATGATAACGGCCTCACTTATCCTTTCACAGGAAAGGATGGATTCCATCCAGTTTGAAACTGCACATCAACGGTATGACCGCTTGTTAAAAAAATCTCCGAATATCATTCAACGGGTGCCACTTTCTTATATTGCTTCATTTCTGGGCATAACACTTGAAACATTGAGCCGTATCAGGTCTTCCAGATAGATATTATTTGACAAATATCAAATCACCCGGTTACTATCGTACGGAACTTCACATTCTAAAACGATTGTATATGAAATGCTTTGTTTCCTTCTCACTATCATTCTTTTTCATCTCCACACTGTATGCGCAAACTAATAAAGCCAAAGAACTGGTGTCAAAAATGACACTTGAAGAAAAAATAAATCTTGTTGTAGGCATGGGAATGGACATTCCCGGAATGAGCCAGGGAAACGGAACGGGCATTGGTCAAATAAAAGACAAAGTACCAGGTGCAGCCGGAACTACTTACGCCATTCCCCGTTTTAATTTACCAAATACTGTGGTGGCAGACGGGCCAGCAGGCTTACGTATCAGCCCAACCCGTGATAATGATACGAAAACCTATTTTGCCACCGCCTGGCCGGTAGCTACTTTGCTGGCATCAACCTGGGATACCAGGCTGGTAGAACAAGTTGGCAATGCAATGGGTAATGAAGTAAAAGAATACGGGGTGGATGTTATACTTGCCCCCGGTTTAAATATTCAACGTAATCCATTAGGCGGAAGAAATTTTGAATATTACTCTGAAGACCCGTTGATTTCAGGTAAGATGACGGCTGCTATGGTGAATGGAATACAAAGCAATGGCGTGGGAACGTCAATCAAACACTTTGCAGCTAATAACCAGGAAAAAAACCGGAATACGGTGAATGTAATTATGAGTGAAAGAGCTATGAGAGAAATTTATTTAAAAGGATTTGAGATAGCAGTAAAAGAGTCGAACCCGTGGACCGTGATGAGTTCTTATAACAAACTAAACGGCACCTATACTTCAGAAGAATATCATTTACTTACAACAATTTTAAGAAAAGAATGGGGCTTTAAAGGTTTGGTAATGACAGACTGGTTTGGAGGCAATAATGCCGTGGCCCAAATGAAAGCTGGCAATGACCTGCTGATGCCTGGCACATCTGACCAGAAGAAAGCAATTACGGATGCCGTGAACAATGGTACATTGAATATTAAAATAGTTGATGCCAATGCTGAACGTATTGTAAACTATATTCTGGGTTCACCAGCTTATAAAAAATATGCCTTTAGTAATAAGCCGGATTTAAAAGCACATGCGACCATTGCCCGTAATGCGGCAGCTGACGGAATGGTTTTACTTCAGAATAACAGCAGCACATTACCTATTGCTGCATCCATCAAAAAAATTGCCGCATTTGGAGTTACCTCTTATGATTTTATTTCCGGCGGTACAGGCAGCGGTGATGTAAATGAAGAATATACGGTTTCATTAGCACAAGGATTGTCTAATGCCGGCTATCAATTAGATGAAAGCCTCAGCAGTTCTTATCAAAACTATGTTACAGCCGAAAAAGCAAAGCAACCCAAGAAAACCTTTTTTGAAGAATTTTTTAACCCTACTCAAAGGATTACAGAAATGCCTGTTGATGCTGATATTTTTACAGTAAAAGCCAATAGCTCAGATATTGCCTTAATAACCATTGGCCGGAATGCAGGTGAGGGCAGCGACCGTAAAGTGGAGAATGACTTTAATTTAAAACAATCAGAAATTGATTTGATAAACAAGGTAAGCGCCGCCTTTCATTCGCAGCATAAAAAAGTAGTGGTGATAATAAATGCAGGTGGTGTAATAGAAACTGCAAGCTGGAGAGATAAAGTTGATGCAATATTTTTAGCCTGGCAGCCGGGGCTGGAGGCTGGTAATGCAGTGGCTGATATCTTAAGCGGTAAAGTAAATCCCAGCGGCAGGCTTGCAACAACTTTTCCTGTGAAATATGATGATGATGTGACTGCGAAAAATTTTCCTGGTAAAGAATTTCCTGAGCAGGCAACAAAAGGAATGATGGGTATGCCACAAATTCCGGCAGAAGTAACTTATGAGGAAGGAATCTATGTTGGCTACCGGTACTATAACACTTTTAATGTGAAACCAGCTTATGCATTTGGATATGGATTAACCTATACCAATTTTGAATACAGTAATCTTAACATAAATTCCGCTACATTTAATGGCAAACTCGTTGTAACTGTTGACATAAAGAATACAGGAAAAAGGGCGGGCAAAGAAGTGATACAATTGTATATCACCGCCCCATCACAACGGATTGAAAAACCCGTTATTGAGTTAAAAGCTTTCGGCAAAACAGGCTTACTGCAACCCGGTCAGCAAGAAACGCTTCGCTTTGAACTTACAGCAAAAGATATTGCTTCTTTTGATACAGGATCAACATCATGGGTAGCTGAGGCAGGCACCTATATTATCAAAATAGGTTCCTCTTCCGACAATATTTTACATACCCTGGCTTTCAATATTCCAAAAGATATTGTAGCAGAGAAATGCAATAAAGTACCAGCTCCTCAAGTCTCAATAAATGAATTGAAAAAATAAAATAATACGGGCTATGGGGTATCGGTCTTAATTTTTCTCCGCTTTTCTTCAGCTGAGATCAATTGTTGTAACTCTTTTGAGACGTAATACTCAGGCACATTTTCTGGTTTCAATCCCGGATCAGGAATATACCAGTTATATTTCGAGAAAGTTTTTTTTAATGTCTCATCATTAAAATCATACCCCATCCGGGCATAGTTCAGGTTGCGGTATAATCTTAGTTCATTATCAGTTAATTTACTCACTGCAACTTGTATTGAATCACCCCATACCAGTTCCATAACATTTGTAAAATCATTTTTTATACTTTTTTCGCACCACAAATTAACTTCATTGTGTAGTTGAAAAATAATGAGTGAAAGATCTCTTTGTGGTTTAAAATTAGCAATTCGCAATTGCAATTTTCCTTTTCTCAGACAGGCCATTTTCAGGCTGCTTCCCCCATTTTCCTCTCCATAAGGGTTGTATTGCATAGCCTTGCTTAATCTGCCAATACCAGCTACAATCCAGTTTACGTCAGCTCCTCCAAAACCAGCCGGCACAGCAAAATAACTATCGTCTCCCATATTTATGTTCAGCTCAAAATCTTCTATCGCACTATTGGCCCAGGTGGTGCCGGTGGTGAGCCGGTAATCAAAATCCTGTTTAGCCTCTACTGATCCGCCTCCTTTATATAAATAGCTATGGCGGATTATTGTTACTCCTTTTCCAAAACGAACAGTGAAATGATATACAAAGTCATAACCCTCTGCAATTTTTGAATTCACTTTGAACCCTGTCTCTTCCATTTTGGCTATTTTATATGGCAAGAGTTTGTCCCCAACCATTACCATAAAATCCTTAATGAAGGGGTGCTTTGCTTCCTCATCCGGCACATCTCCCACTGCAGGTGGGGTCACAAAACCAACGGTAAGTTCTCTTTCAACCCCCGGATTAAAGAATTCGAAATAAATATCTACCTGCATCCAGTCTCCTTTCCGCTCCAGGTTAAGTATCTCTTTCTTCAGGCGGATGGTAGTTTCTTTCAGGGGAACTAATGTATTTCCGGTAGAATAAAAAACACCATCATTTGCCCTGGCCTGCTGCAGGAATGTAATAGCAAAAAATAGCATGAATTTTCGCATACAGTATGGTTAAAGGTTCAGGTTCTAAAGGTATCTGAAATCGTCCTTTTGGGCAATGATTGCTATTCCGGTATTTTTGCAGGCTAATAAAGACAGGATCTATACATGACCAATCCGAAAAGATACTTGATTACGTCAGCCCTCCCTTATGCCAATGGACTGAAACATGTGGGCCACCTGGCAGGTGCCTATATACCAGCCGACATATATGTCCGCTACCTGCGGGCACAAAAAAGAGACGTGGTCTTTGTATGCGGCAGCGATGAACATGGTACAGCGATTCCTATCCAGGCAACAAAGGAAGGAACAACACCAAGGGCTATTATTGATAAATACCACGAAGCGATGAAGCAGGACTTTGAAGACCTTAGTATGAGCTTTGATATTTATCACCGCACCAGTGAGCCTATTCATCATGAAACAGCACAGGAATTCTTTACCCGGTTGAACAATGCCGGCGAATTGGAAACTAAAGAAACAGAGCAATACTTTGATGAAGAAGCCAAAACATTTTTGGCAGACCGTTATATCAAAGGGACCTGTCCAAATTGTGGAAGCGACCGGGCTTTTGGTGATCAATGCGAAACATGCGGCAGAACATTGAGCCCTGATGAACTGATCAACCCGGTGAGCACTTTGAGCGGAAAAACACCAATCAAGAAAAAAACAACTCACTGGTATCTGCCTTTAGGAAAACATGAACAGTTTTTAAGAGAATGGATCCTGGAACAACATAAAGATGACTGGAGGTCAACAGTGGTTGGTCAATGTAAAAGCTGGATCGAAGGTGGTCTGCAATCAAGAGCAGTAACAAGAGACCTTGACTGGGGAGTTAAGGTTCCATTGAAAGAGGCCGAAGGTAAAGTATTATATGTGTGGTTTGATGCGCCAATAGGATATATCAGTGCCACAAAACAGTGGGCCATTGACAATAAAAAAGACTGGAAACCTTACTGGCAGGATAAAGACACCAAACTTGTCCATTTTGTTGGCAAAGACAATATTGTTTTCCACTGTATCATTTTCCCTGTTATGCTGAAACTGCATGGCGACATTTTACCCGAAAATGTTCCGGCCAATGAATTTTTGAACCTGGAAGGCGACAAGATGAGTACCAGCCGAAACTGGAAGCTGGATATGCGGGACTATATCATTGATTTTGTAAAAAAAGAAAATGGCGGTGGTCAGTGTGTGGATATGCTGAGGTATTACCTGACACAAATCGCACCTGAAACAAAAGACAGCGAGTTTATGTGGAAGGGATTCCAGGATGCGGTGAACAGCGAACTGGTAAGCATATTTGGCAATTTCGTGAACAGAACATGGGTTTTGATGCATAAACTGTGTGGAGGTAAAGTACCTCAATTGCATACAGGTATTTTAGATGATAATGATAAGATACTGATCGGTGAAATTGAAAATGCAAAAACAAGAATTGAATCCCTGTTAGAGCAGTATAAATTCAGGGAAGCATTATACGAAGTGATCGATCTTTCGAGGAAAGGCAACCAGTACATGCAGAAAAAAGAACCCTGGATCGTTGCCAAAAAATTGGCCGAAAACCCTGAAGCCCAGAAGAGCATTAATAACACCATGTATTTGTGTTTACAGCTGACAGCCAATCTCGCCATTTTTATCAACCCTTTCCTGCCTAACACTGCCAAAAGCATGTTATATATGATGAAAGTGGTTGACAAATTGCTTGATTGGGAAAATGCAGGTAAATTAAAGCTACTCAGTACAGGATATAGTTTAAGAGAACCACAACTATTATTCAGGAAAATTGAAGACACTGAAATAACAGAACAAATTGAAAAACTTAAAAGCGGGTTGAAACAAATGGAAGAACCGAAAAAGGAAGAAACAAAAACTGAATCAGTAGTAAAAAGTGAAATACAATTTGATGACTTTGCCAGGATAGACCTGAAAGTTGGGACAATCGTCTCTGCAGAAAAAGTAGAAAAAGCAGACAAGCTTCTTAAGCTGTCTGTTGACCTTGGTTTTGAAACAAGAACTATTGTAAGCGGGATTGCTTTACATTTCAAACCAGAAGAAATTGTTGGCAAACAGGTAACGGTAGTAACAAACCTTGCCCCCAGGAAGATGCGTGGTATTGAGAGCAACGGTATGATACTGATGGCAGAAGATAAAAACGGAAAACTGCAATTCCTGAAGCCGGAAAATCCTGTTTCACCGGGTTCAAACGTTAGTTAAATCGTAAAAATCACTAAAGCCCCTCCTCGTTCATCACAAAGCGTGGCTTTTTCATTTGCTGCACATTTTTATTCGGTAAATTTACTGTTAAATCTTATCGGTTGGCCGTACGTTACATCAGGAGAACATTAAAGATAACAGGATTCATTATCGGTATCCTTGTCGCCTTACTTTTTGGATTCCATCTTTGGTTCACGGCTCACGCCAAAGGAATAATTGAAGACCTTGTTGAATCCCGGTCAAAAGGTAAAATAAACCTGAAAATAGAAAAGCTTCGTTTCGGTTACTTTAGCAACAAAATTGAAATAGAGAAAGCTGTATTCGTTAATACTGACACCAGCGTTTCTTCCAGATCTTACCGCTTTAGCATTGATAAATTAAAAATGAAAGGTAAAGGGCTTATTCCCCTTCTGTTCAGCAAAGAGTTGCTGATTGATACCTTGTCATTATCAAACCCGGTAATTGAAGTAAACAGAATTAAGGAAACTGATATTACCGGTAAAAGAAAAGATATATCCATTCCCGAAGAAATGGGAAAGATTTACTCATCCATCCAGGATGCGATTGAAGTTCTCCAGGTAAAAAAATTTAAGCTTGAAAATGCCACATTCATTCTATCCAATAAAACAGAACCCGGACAAAAGCCTGTGTATATCAGCAACCTGCAACTTGATATTGATAATCTGAAAGTAGACAGTAGCAGGGCACAAGTAAATGAGAAAGTTTTCTTCAGTGACAATATTGTATTAAAAACAAACAACCAGGATATCACTTTCCCCAACGGAAGGCATAAGCTTAGCTTTCGGAGCTTCCGGATAAATCTTAAAAAAAAATTGGTAGAATTTGACAGCTGTACTATCGCTGCTACCCGAACAGACAGTACTTCTTCATCTTTTAACATATTCTTTGATGCTTTGATAATGACCAGTATTGACTTTGATACTTTGTACAGGCATGAAGTGATTAAAGCCGATTCTGTTTACTGTGTTAACCCAAAGTTTAATCTTGAAGCTGTCACCTATACAAAAAATGGTCTAAAAAAGAAACCGCCAAAACTAGAAAAAATCATACAGCAACTAACAGGCGATCTTGATCTGAACCATGTTGTAGTGGCCAATGCAGATTTCAACATTCTGACCGTAAAAGATGGAGTACCCAATTCATTTGCATTTAGTAAGAATAATTTTGAGATGAATGGCCTGAGCATTAACAAGAATGCCGAAAAACCGTTTAGGGTCAAAAGTTTCTCAATGGCCATCCGCAATTATGAGAACTTTATTAAAGACAGCACATACAGTATACAATTTGACAGCATTCTTTTCCGGAATGATAACTTGATACTCAGCAGGTTTGTATTTAACAAATTGAACAAAGGAAAAATTGCAAATACATTCAGCATTCCCCGGTTTAATCTGTCCGGTCTTTCCTGGGATGACCTTGTATTTGAGAGAATATTCAAAGCTGACGCAGCTACCATGTATAATCCTTATATACAATATACAATAACCCCGGGATTCAAAAAAAGAAGAACCTTGTTTCAGTCTCTTGCGGCTGTAAATGAGTACATGGACTTAAAGAAACTGGATGTAGTAGACGGAAAAATAGATTTGACTTTGAAAGATGATTTAAAAATACTATTACATAACGCCACATTCTCTGTCAGCAGCCAGTCGTTACTTTCTTCCACAAGATTTACAGGTATTAGAAATTCTCTGGGAGGGCTGTTCTTTAAATACGGAAGTATCCAATCAGGAAAGATGAAGATAAACCTGAAAGGCATCAGATATAATGGATCTGATGGAAGTTTCGGGGCAGGGAATATTAATGTAATGTCAACAGACGAAGATATCAACATTTCACTTTCAGATGTGCGGGTTAAGGAATTACAGGTCGCTGAATTCACCGGCAATATTTATGCAAACGATGTTAGCTGGGAAAATGGCCTGGTGAATCTACGACTTGATTCTATTAAACAAGATCAAAAAAAATTTGGTTCATTAATTGATATCATTAATGTTAATGGCAAAAGCACAGCCATTAAACTGCTGACTGGTAAAAAAAGCATACAGGGAAAATTAAACAAGTTATTCCTAAATGAAATGATCAGCGCCCCTGGAAATAAGCTTGTTTTGGAAGGTCTCGCTTTTGCCGGCAATGAGCTTCAAATCAGCGGGAACTCAACAGATATAACAGTTCATGAGTATGATTTTATCGACGAAAAAACGTCTTCTGCCTCCCATGTGAAGGTTAAGCATGAATCAGGCAAGCTGGTAACTGACATTACTATGCCAGAAGTAAAATTCCTAACCCGCCTAAAATCCTTATTGAATAATGAGCTGAAGATTGATGAGCTTCACTCAACCAGGCCTGTAATAATAATGCAGGTTCTTGACAAAGAAATTAATACAAGTAACAGAAATAAGACGCCCAACCCAGTTTTTATTAATGAGCTGAAGATAAAGCAACCGGAAATATTTATTTTTAAATCATCCGTAAAAGAAATTCCTTTATTTGAATGGAAGGGCAAGCAAAATGAGGAAAATGATATTCAGTTAAAAAATGTAAAAATTTATGACAGCAATGCTACCATTGAAAATTTATCTTTAGCTGCTTCCGGCATCAAATTCATGAAAGCCGGCAACAAGTTGTTTAGTACGGGAGATGCCTTCATTTCAGGCAATACCGGTAATACACTTATAAACTATGGCAAAGGCAAAGCTTTTGAATGGTCAACTGTATTGAATAATTTTTACTGCAACAATCTCCTGCTTGATAGCCTTGGTAAAAACAACAGCAAACTTTTTGTTAGTTCAATTTCGCTAAATAATCTGCACATAAGCTCAGGTTATTTAAAAAAGTTGGGAGATTTAACAGCCGCAAATTTAAATTTTGGCATATCACAATTTACCGGCAGCTATTCATCAACAAATCACGAAGTAAGATGGCATAACGCAGGTTATGACAGAAATACAAAAGCAATAACCCTTGACTCTGTTTCGTACAAACCTGCAATGGATAGAGATTCATTTATTGCCGGTCAAACACACCAGGTAGATTATATGACAGCCGGAGCAGGTGCTATCAGCATAGGTCCCGTAGACATCAACAGGTTTATCAATAAAAACGAACTGGTAACAGGTAAAGCGATTATTAAGGATTTAAATTTCACAGATTATAAAGACAAGAGATTACCGTTTAATGCCGGGGTGATAAAACCGCTTCCTGTACGGTTACTAAAAACTATAGGTACCCTGATTATTATTGATACTACTATTTTGGAAAATGCAGCTGTTGAGTATACCGAAATAATGGATACCACTAAAAAAATCCTGATTGTGCCTTTAACCCGAATGGATGCAAGAATATTGAACCTTAAAAATTTTGATATAAAACAAAGTGATAGCCTGAATATAAGAGCTACCGGGTATTTACTGGACACAATGTGGGTAAAGTTGAATGTAAAGCAATCTTATATTGATCCTTTGGAGGGTTTCCTTATGACTTTGAAGGCAAAACCTGCTGACTTAAGATTATTGAATTCCATTTTTATTCCTGCCGCCTCGTTGAAACTTGAGACTGGTCATCTTGACACAATGCTGCTCCGGATTACCGGCCGTGAATACATTGCCCTTGGAGAAATACAATTGCTTTATCATGATCTGAAAATTAATCTGCTTAAAAACGGGCAAACAAACAAAAAAACATTAGGCAGCAGAATAAAACATTTTATTGCCAACAACTTTGTGATCAGAAAAAACAATAGGTCTCGCACAAGCCCTGTGATTTATATAAGAAACCGTGACAAATCTGCTATTAACTACCTGGTAAGAATTGTGATGACCGGATTTCAATCCAGCATCGGGGCTAAAAATTTCAAAAAACAGATGAAGAAACACAGGCATGAACTGCTGAAACGTCAATTGCCTCCTTTAGAAATGGATTAATTTGAAAGAAATCAGTATAAAAAGTCAGGTTTCTGTATATTAAAGTAAAATTATTCCTTATCTGTAACCATGCGCTTCAAATCACTTCTTATTACAGGCCTTATATGTGTTGTTGAATTATCATCTTTTGCACAAACACAAGATGATTTCAATAACAAACTATCGGACATTTACACAAATGCAGCGGACAAAAAAAAGGCATTGGCTATTGCCAAAGAACTGTTCACAATAGTGGAAAAGAAAAAAGAGCTCCAGACCTATGCTAACTATTACTTACTGAAATCTGTTTTTGAGAACCAGGCTCCTGATGCTACACTGGCAAAGACCTGTGAAGAGAAAGCTGACAAAATAATGAATGCCCAGGTAGGCTTAGCTACTGCTCCTACGGTAGATACTACGAATCCGACCATGGCATGGGCCACCTATTATTTTCCTGCTTTATTTACCAATACTGATCCTGATAATGCCGCAAAAGCGTTGCAGTATATTAACAGGAATCCAACATTGAAAAATTTTACGAATTATACTTATATCGCTTATTCATTTGAACGCAATAATGATTTTCGAAAGGCCAAAGAAAACTATGAATTAGCCATACGCCTGGCAGGTAATGAAAAAGAAGAATACCATTCGTATCTTTTTTATACTAATTTTTTAACCCGCAGCGGTGATTACCTGAAAGCGGAAGAGTATATCCGGAAAATGGAGTCATTATCAGAGGCAGCATCTGACTACTTTAAAACCGGGTACAGGGCAGAAGCTATGTCTGCAAAGATTGTTTACTATCTTACTATCGGGGATTACCAGTCATATGTGCAGGCTTCTGAAAAAAGTTATGATTACTTTTCCGCTAACTGGCAACAAAATAATAAAACAGCATGTGATCCGTATCCTGGTATTCGCTTTACGAATGCGGCCTTTGGTAAAGAAATGCTGAGAGATTATGCTGCAGCTGAAAAACTCTGGAAAAGCCGTGACTCGGTAAATTATATATGGGTGGACTGCTATAACAAAACCTACCCAAACAGTCGCTACTACCCTATTTCCATGTACCCTGTTTTCCTCGCCAAAACAGGAAAAATTTCAAAGTTGTCAAAACCTGCTTCCTTTTATATTAAAGAAATTGAAGATCATTACAACAGCTATAGTCAGTATGCGGATATCAGTGCCTCATTTATGAAAGCTACGCAACTTGGTTTCCTGGGCAGTCCGAAATATCCTGCTTTATTCAAACCGGTCATGCAGGAAGTAAGAACGACGCAAAACTTCCGGGAATCAACAGAACCATTTTCCAATTATGCATATTTCAGTATGCGGGATACGAAGTATGAAGAAGCTGCAGAGACCTATAGTGAATTATTTAAGATAAACGCTGGCTGGATCAATGATATTATTTTTTCGTTTGGAGAAAAAGCTTTTGCTACCTATTACAATTCCAAATTAAAAGAAGGATACCAGAACTACCACAGTTTTGTGAAGATCGCCAAAGAAAGAAAATTATCATTATTCCCGCAATTATCCCGGCAGGCTTACAATAATCTGCTTTTTATTAAATCCATCTCATTAAAAGGCACACAAAAAAGAAAAGAAGCATTTTTGAATGCCAACGATCCTGCTATTACAAAGCTGTATGATCAATGGATAGATAAAAAACAACTGCTGATCAGGCAATACCTGAAGACGGCTGACCCGGCCGGGGTGGATACAGTCAACAAAATAAATACGGCCCAACTTAATAAATTACAGGAAGAAGTAAACCAACTGGAGAATGAACTGACCATTAAGTCAAGAGATTTTAAAAAATACCTGACCCTGACTCCAATCGACTGGAAAGTGGTAAGAGATCAGCTTAAAGAAGGAGAAGCAGCTATCGAAATGATCCGTTTTCAATGGAGAGATAAAGTTTATTACTCAGATACTGTTTATTATGCTGCCTATATCAT